>ULNJ01018770.1_pt1 | contig 83558 bp, 69 predicted proteins | sample 1951891 | NCBI WGS metagenome assembly ULNJ01 (sample SAMEA4835574, study PRJEB28245) | human gut metagenome | biome: gut microbiome; material: fecal sample | place: Denmark | collected 2008 | reverse complement strand
AATAGATGTGTTTAATCTAATAGATGTGTTTAAGTTGTTTAAGTTTTTTAATAGAAGAGATTTTATTGAAACACTTATTTGTACAAGCATAGACGAGTATAATGATACAAATTATACAAGTAGGTTATTTTAATGAAACATTAAAGGAGGAAACATGAAACTAAAAAAAATTATTCTTTTGTTTGTCTTCGTTTTATTCCTTGGAATTCAATTTGGATGTAATAATCCTGAAAATGAAAGGGGAGAACGAGGTAATGATGGCTTGACACCATACACTGGTGAAAATGGCAATTGGTGGATAGGTGATAAAGATACCTTGATTAAAGCACAAGGCCCACAAGGAGATGAAGGTGCTCCAGGAAAAGATGGAACTCTAGGTGAAGATGGTCTTTCTGCTTATGAACTTTACGTAAAATATAATCCTTATTACAAGAGAAACGAAGAGACATGGGTTAAGGATTTAGTAAATGGAAAATTGGCTATAGCATCTAAGGAGAACACTATTGATGCTATAGGTGAATTAGATGAAGGTTTTAGTTTTAAAACAAAGGGAAGAATTGTTTATAAAGCAAAAGATTTTGCAATTATTGATGATGAAACAGCAAAACTATTATTGAAAATTGATGATGAATTTAAATATGTTGTTGGAGACTATTTATCATTAAAAGGTTCTATAATTAAAGAAAATAATATGAACATAATTGGCAAAGAAGTAGAATATGAAAAAATAGGTCATAAAGAAATTAAAAGTTCATATTATGATAAATTTGATGAAACTTCAGTGTTAAACTATTATGTGGAAAAGAAAAATGATCTTAAGTATATTGAATATACTGGAAAATTAAAATATGATAACAATTATTATGTTACAGAAAAGAAACCTACATTAACAATTACTAATTCAGAAATGATTGAGGGACTAGAAAACCTAAAAGATAATGAAGTGAAAATGAAAGGCTACTTATTAGGCAGTAATGAAAATATAGTATTTTATGCAACTTCAGTAGAAGAAAAAAAGATAACTGTTGAACAAGTTATGATTAAATGCGAAAGTACAATATATTTAGGCTATAATCTAAGCAAAGCAGCTATAGTGTATCCTATAAATTCTCCTCAAGAAGTTGAATGGGAAATAGTCAACAAGGCTGTTGCATCTATTTCAAACGAAGGCGTAGTTAAAGGTATTAAAGAAGGCGAATTTAAGATAAGAGCAGTAAGTAAATATGATAGATCAAAAGCAAGTGAATGGATTACTGTGAAAGTTATCAATGAAAGTGAAGTTGTAACATCTCCTGATTATAGAGGATATGAAATTAAAATTATGACTGAACGACGTTTTGAATTTGATCCATTTTACAATGAAGAAAATGATTCAAGAACTTATACTAATCCTGACAAAATACATAAACAAGAAGTGTGGCGTAAAATTGAAAGTAAATACAATGTAAAGATTAATGTTGTTCCTGATCCTATGGAGGGCATGATAATAGCAAAAGATATGAATAAAATTGCAAAAAAATATGCCGAGTCAGGAGATTCTCCTATTGACATTATGATATTAAGATCTAATGATATTCCTAAATTAGTTAAAGATAATGTAATATATAGTTTGGATGAGGTAACTAATAAGTATGCATATGATGAAATGAATCCTGCTTATAAAGAATCTGTATATTATAAAGGAAGAATTTATGGACAACAAATTTATGCACATGAAGAAAATAGAACTTCTATTACAGGCTTTTTATACGATTATGGCTGGTTAACTAAGTTGAATGTTGAAGATCCAGCAAAAATGTTTAATGAAGGTAACTGGACTTACAGCAATTTTGCTAAGTGGGTTAACGATACACAAGAAAAATTGGATGAAGATGAGTTTGTACTTCAAGCTTCTGGATATGTTTACTTTGGTGGAATGTCTACTGCTGCTGGAATAAAAATTTCCAATGCAAATGATTATTCTGTTAATTTAATGGAATATGAACAACTAGAGTTCACAAAAATGATGAAAGAATTAATAGCAAATGGTTGCGTATCAAGTCTTGACGACATAAGTTTTTATGACAAACCAGGTGCAAGTTTTGAAAAAGGAAAAGTATTAATGACAACAGGAAACCTTTATCAGGCAAGCATATATTCAAATATTGATAATTTTGGATTTGTTCCTTTCCCATATCCAGATTATATGAATAAAGAAGATACAAAAATTATTTTAAATGATCGATTCTCATATATGTATATTAGAGGAAAAAAATATCCTGCAATTTCCTCATCTATAGTGATGACATATGAAAGAGTTTGGCAAATAATGAATGAATTATTCATAACAACAAAAAAGAATATGGATAAAGACGAAAACTTTAATTATGAAAATGAAATTGAGAAGAAAATAAGTAAATATATAGATAATCCTGCATCAATAGAGGCTATAATGTTCTATAACGAAAGTAGAATAATGTATGATCCTTCTGAATATATTTTTTCATCAATGTATTCGTTAAAAGAATTTGCTAGTAATGTAATGGCGTATGACAAAGATTATGTAACTGAAGCGAAGAGCAGAACCGAAGAATTGGAATATGCATTGAAAGGACATTATAATCCTTAATTTAATAATATATATTTGAAAAAATTTAAGTTTTTAAAAAACTCTTGTGATTATTATAATATTAAAAGTCAAGTTAAATGGTGTGTATACATGCAACTAACTTGACTTTTTTTATTTAAGGTTTGTATATAGGTGCTCATTTCTATGAATAATTATAGGCAATTAATTATAAAATGAAGGAGTTTTTTTAAATGACAAATTAATTTAAGTTTTATTTAAAGTTTTTATTATATAATTAATACATAAATGGAGGTAATTAATTATGAAGAAAACTCTAATGTTTATATTGATGTTTATTATGATTCTGTGTTTTGTTGGATGCACAGACAAAACATGTACAGAACATGAAGAAGGTGACTGGGAAATAGTTACAGAAGCAACATGTGCTTCATATGGTGAGAAAGTAAAGAAATGCACAAAATGCGGGTTGGTATTAGAAACTGCTTCAATTGAGAAAAGTGATCATACTATAATTACTATAGAAGGTGTTGAACCTACGTGTTTAGAAAGTGGTTTGACTGAAGGCAGTAAATGTAGTGTTTGTGGGAAAATCATCACAAGTCAAGATACAATAAAGGCATTAGGACATAAATATGTCCTTAGCGAGGAAAAAAGTAATTCCGAAATATTAGTATATGAGTGTACTCGTTGTGGTGATAGTTATACTGAAGAAAATACAACAGGATGTACAAATCATGAAGAAAGTGATTGGATTATTACTAAAGAACCTACATGTTTAGATAAAGGTTTGAAAATAATAAAGTGTTTGAATTGTGGAGCAACTATCAAATCAGAAGAAATAGATAGTTTAGGACATAATGAAATCACTATTGCAAGGAAAGATGCAACATGTGAAGAAGATGGATTAACAGAAGGTATTAAATGTGATCGCTGTGGAAAGATAATCAAAGAACAAGAAGTCATTAATAAACTTAATCATAATTACGAACTTATAACTACAGTGGCTTCTACAAAAACAACAGAAGGTTATCTTGAGTACAAATGCACTCGTTGTGAGAAAACGTATCGTGTAACTCTTCCACTAGTTACTGATTATGATGAAACTAAGCCAATAAGTATAATTCTAAGTGATAACGGAAGCATTGTTCAAAATAGTAATGGTGGTGTTTTAATTGATAATAATGCTATAAAGATAGTGCTAGCAGGGGAATATTCAATTACTGGCAAATTATCAGAAGGAAATATTGTTGTTAGTGTTAGTGAAAATGATGATGTAATAATTAATTTAGAAGGAGTAGAAATTACTTCATCAACAACACATCCAGTTTTTATTGAATCTGCTGATAAAGTAGAAATTAGTGCTAAATCAAAAACAGAAAATTATATTTATGATAAAAGAGAATATAGTGATGCTGCAAGTGGAGGAGCTGTGTATGCTAAGTGTGATTTACAAATGAAAGGTAAAGGCAGTTTGACTATTGAATCAACATATAATAATGGCTTAGCAACAACAAAAGATTTGAAAATTAAGAATTTAACTTTATATGTCAAAGCTGTAAACAATGCTATAAAGGGTAATGATTCTATAACAATAGATTCAGGAACGATTAAAGCTGTTTCCACAAAAAATGATGCCTTGAAAACCACAGATTCAGATGTTTCTTCAAAAGGTAATCAAAGAGGAATAGTAACAATAAATGAAGGAACAATAGATTTATATTCAGCATGTGATGGAATTGATGCTTCGTATGATGTTATCATCAATGGTGGAGTAATTAACATTTATACAGATAAATACTCTGAATATTCTGAAGAAGTACTTGTAACTAAAAGCAATATGTATATTAGATTATCTCAAAGAATGGGACGTACTGAATATTCATATAGCGTGAAATTCTATGATGAAAATAATAACGTAACAATGGTAAATGCTAAGAATGTTACTGATGGACCAATGAGTTATGCGATATTAGATAAACCTAATAATGCTCAAAAAATGGTTTTATACGTATATAATAAAAGTCAAGTACAAGGAAGTGAAACATATGTCGCTTGTACAGATTTGCTTACTGTTCCTGAAAGCAAAGATTTGTATAGTATTTCTAAAATATCGTCGGGACAAGTAAGTGGATCTTGGGGCAATTATTCTAGTAGCGGTAGACCTGGTGGATTCGGTCCTGGAGGAATGCAAGATGGTAATCAAGATAAAGCTCTTTATTCATGCAAAGGTATAAAAGCTGATAATGAAATAACAATCAATGGTGGCAATATAAACATTAAATCTCATGATGATGGTTTACATACTAATAATGATGTTACGTTAGAAAATGGTAGTACTGGTCTAGGAAATATAACTATCAATAATGGTAATATTACCATTTATTCTGATGATGATGGTTTGCATGCTGATGAAACTGTTAATATAAAAGGTGGAAACATTATAATAACTAATTCTTATGAAGGAGTAGAAGGTGAATATATTAACTTTATTGGTGGCACTACGCAAATAAAGTCATCAGATGACGGAATTAATGCCTTAACAAATTTAAATATATCTGGTGGATTAATATATTTAGATGCAGATGGTGATGGAATAGATTCTAATGGCACAATAACAATGAGTGGGGGAACTGTTCTCGCAATGGGGTCTAAAAATGGCGGTAATGGTGTATTAGATTTTGATCGAACATTTACGTTCACCGGAGGAATACTTCTTGCCATAGGATGTCGTGGAATGGATCAAAAACCAACAGCAGCAAATGGTGCTACAGCAGTAGCTTCAACAATCCAAACAACAACATCATCATATGTAAATGTTGTTTATAATGAAGAAATTATATGTACAATAAAAGTTACAAAGCAAAATCAAAATTATTGTGTATTAGCTTATGGTAGCGATTATAATGGCTCAAAAGTAACTATTACAACATCAACAGAAAACACATTAACTAATGATTTATATTTTGTAAAATAATCGTTTATGTCTATCACTTTGTGATAGACTTTTTCACGTGAGAAAGCAAATTAAAAAAATATAAAATCTTATTTCTTTTTTTTGATAATTAGTGTATAATTTATATTAAGAATTGGTGATAACTATGTTAAAAAAAGAAGAACAACAATTACATCTTGAATATGAATATCCAAAAAAAACAAGTTTAAAGTATCCAAAAGATAAATTGTATTTTGAAAAAACAGTTACAATTCAACCTGACTTTAAACTTGATAAAAATGAATCATATAATGAACAATTTGAGCAAATAATGAGTCATTTCAAAGAAATAAAACCAGGTATTGACAAAATTGTCAGTGATTATCTATTCTTAAAAATGTATAAATATGTTGCTAGAAGAGATGAGTATTATAATAAAGATGTTTTTATAATTGAAAAATTAATTAATAAGTTAAAAGGTGATTATGCAATTACTAATAGATATATTGATATGCTTAAACGAAAAGAGTACATTACCTCAAAAGACATTGATGAAATGTACAATAATGTTCTCTTTCTTAATGATTTTGTGAAAGGACTTAGTAAAGATATTACAAACTTTCGAAAAAAACATTATAAAGAATTTAAAATGTCAAGCTACTTTATAGTTCAAGATAAATCTATCCAACAAATTGAAGAATTAAGTAAAAGAATAGATGATGAGGTAAAGAAATTTAAAAATATAACTGAAGCAAGCGATTATTTTATTTATAATAGTGGTAAAGAAATTTCTGATTTAATTAATGAAATTTTAAATATTAACAAAAAAGGAGTAATGCTTGATTATCATTATTTCATAAAAGATGATGCTATAATATGTTTTACATACCCTGAGTGGATAGATTTAATGACGAAATTCAAATATGTCTTTAGTAAAATAAAAGGTAAAGTTGAGCTTACTGATAAATTTAAAGAATTATATAATATTATTGAAACAAGATTTGCAATAATACTAATCTCTAAGGAGTTATAAATGCGTGGCGAATTTCATATTCACACAACATATTCTGATGGCGCTTTAAATGTTGATGAAATACTAAAGTTTCTTAAAGGAAAACTTGATTATTTTTCGATTACAGATCATGATTATATTGATGGAAGCATTGAAGCTTTTAATAAAGCGAAAGATTATAGTCTTAAAGCTATAATAGGTGTAGAAGTATCAACATACCTTAATGATGAAAGCGTCCATATATTAGCCTATTTTAAAGATGATAAAGACTTAGAACCGCTAAAAGAAAAATTAGCATTTATTGCTAGTGAACGTGTTAAAAGACTTTATATTATAAAATCTAGATTAATGGAATATTTTAATATTGACCTTGATGTGACTAACCTTTTGCAAAAACATACAATTACAAGAGGAAGTATAGCTAGAGAAATAATAAGTCAAGGCTATAAATACACAATAGAAGATCTTTTCAAAAATGTTATAGGAGTGGATTGTAAGGCTTACTATCCGAGTACAAAGATTATGCCAATGGAAGCAATAAATCTTATCCACAAGTGTCATGGGCTAGCAGTATTAGCTCATCCAGTGCTTCTCAAAAAGAATAAAATAGATGATATACTATTGATGCCGTTTGATGGAATTGAAGCTATATATCCAGCTAACACTGAAAGCGAAGAAAAATTGTTTAAAGAAAAAGCACATAAAAAAAAGTTATTTATAACTTGCGGGAATGATTTTCATTACTTTGGTGACCCAAAGCATGCTGACCTGCTTACTTTAGGATTATATGATGAAGATTTAGAAATATTTATAAGGAAAGTAAATGAACTAAAATGAATGTTAGAAAATTAGCTGTTGAAGCCCTTGATAAAATTCTTGATAAAGGAGCTTATTCAAATATTATTGTTAACGAGTATTTGTCAAAGTTTGAATTATCAAGTGAAGATAAAGGACTATTTACAAATTTAATATATGGAACACTACAAAATTTAATAACAATAGAATATTATTTAGAGCCATTTTTAGTTAAGAAGAAACCTAAACATTATATTATGAATCTTTTATGTATGGCTGTATACCAAATTGTCTATTTAGATATACCTAATTATGCTATTTTAGATGAAACGGTAAAAATTGCTCGTTTAAAGGATGAACGTATAGCTTCTTTTGTAAATGGAGTTTTGAGAAACTTTTTGCGTAATCCTCTTAATGATATTGAAGAACTAAAGATTAAAGGAAACAATATGCGCTATTTATCGGTTAAATATTCACATCCAGAATGGTTAATTGCATTTTTTCTTAAGGATTACAAAATGGAATGCTTAGAACAAATTTTAGCTGAAAATAATAAAGTTAAATATGATGCTATTAGGGTTAATACATTAAAATCAGACAAAGAAACAGTAATTAAAAATCTTGAGGAAAATAATATTCCTTATGAAAACATAGATATTGTAAATAATGGACTTATTATTAAAAAACCTATTTTTGAGACAGAGATGTTTAAAAATGGTTTAGTTACAATTCAAGATATATCAAGTCAAATGGTTTCGGAAATTGCTAATCCTGATAAAAATTCTATTATAATTGATTTGTGCAGTGCTCCTGGTGGTAAAAGTGCACATCTTGCCGCAATTATGAATAATACGGGAAGGATTTTTTCATGTGATGTTTATCCTAACAAAATAAAACTTATGAAAGATTTATTTAAGAGATTAGGTGTAACTAATGCAACTTGTGAGCAGATAGATGCACGTGAAGTTAGCTCGATAGTGAAAGAAGAATCTTTTGATTATGTAATTGCAGATGTACCTTGTAGTGGTTTAGGTGTTATCTCACATAAAATAGATTTAAAGTATCGAATTAATTTAGATTCGATTAATGAAATAATAGCATTACAAAAAGAAATATTAGCAAAAACAAAAGACTTGGTTAAAAAGGGTGGATATTATATCTATTCTACATGCACAATAAATAAAGATGAAAATGAAAAAATGATAAAAGCTTTCATAAGCGAAAATAATAATTTTGAAGTAGTTTTTGAAAAACAAATTTTACCTCAAGATTATCATAGTGATGGCTTTTATATATGTAAAATGAGGAGAAAATAACATGTTATCTATATATAATATGTCAAGAGAATCATTAGAAAAATATTTTCTTGAGAAAAACCTAGCAAAATTTAGGGCAACACAAGTATTTGAAGCTATTTATCGAAAGAAGAATCAATCATTTCAAGAAATAAATAATATTAATAAAGATGTGAAAAGTTTATTAGAAAATGATTTTATCTTTTCTTCTTTGCAATTAGAACGTAAAGAAGAATCTTTTGACGGAACAGTAAAGTTTTTATTTAAACTAGAAGATGGAAACTTAATTGAAACTGTTTTAATGAAACATTCATATGGAGCTAGTGTATGTGTTACAAGTGAAGTTGGATGTAATATGGGATGCAAATTTTGTGCTAGTGGTGTCGTTAAGAAAATTAGAAATTTAGAGCCGGCAGAAATGGTTTTACAAGTTCTTGCAGTTGATAATCATTTAATGCAATTTGGTGAGAAAGTTTCTCATGTTGTTATTATGGGTATTGGTGAGCCTTTTGATAATTATAGTAACGTGTTAGAATTTATTAAAATCATTAATGATGCCAAAGGATTAGAAATTGGTTCTAGACATATCACTATTTCTACATGTGGATTAGTTCCGAAGATAATTGAATTTAGTGATTTTCCACTTCAGGTTAATCTAGCAATCTCTCTTCATTTTCCTAATGATGAATTAAGAAGCAAATATATGCCAGTAAATAAAAAATATAATCTTTCTTCTTTAATAGAAGCTGTTAGAAAGTATTATCAAAAAACTAATAGACGTGTTACTTTTGAATATATTCTATTAGATGGAATAAATGATGATTTAAAATGTGCTAAAGAGTTAATAACCCTAATTAAAGGTTTAAATGCATATGTTAATCTGATACCTTATAATAGTACTTGTCATGAATTTAAAAGAACAAGTACAGAAAAACGAGATCAATTCTTTGATTATTTAAATAAAAATGGGGTCAATGCTATTTTAAGAAAAGAGCATGGAAGTGATATTGATGCTGCCTGTGGTCAACTAAGAGTAAAAGTACTTAAGGAAAATAAATAATATGAGTAAAGGATTAGTTATAAAGTCAATAAGTGGTGAGTACACTGTTTATGATAATGGTGAAAAAATAGTATGCAAGCCAAGAGGAGTATTTAGGCATAATGAGAAAAACGTAAAAGTAGGTGATTGGGTTACCTACGATAAAGAAACAAAAATAATCTCCGAAATTGAAAAACGAAAGAATGATTTAAATAGACCAGTAATTAGTAATGTAGAAAAAGGAATAATTGTTACAAGTGTTGTTGAACCGGAGTTAAATTTAAATCTTTTAGATAAAATGATTTCTTTGCTTGAATATAATAGTATAACACCAATACTTATTTTTTCTAAAATTGATTTGTTAAAAGCAATAGATGATTTTAATAAAATAAAAAATTATTACGAAAAAATAGGCTATACAGTAATTACTACAGAAGAAAAAAATCTTGGAGAAAAAATAATTTCTAGTATAGGAACATCAATAAGTTTTTTGGTTGGTCAAAGTGGAGTTGGCAAAAGCACATTACTAAATACGATTGATAAAAATTTAACTTTAAAAACAAATGAAATAAGTCAAGCTTTGGGTAGAGGAAAACATACAACAAGACATATAGAACTATTTCCTGTTGACAATGGTTTTATAGCCGATTCACCTGGATTTGGTTCACTTGTTTTTGAGGACATGTCATTATTATCTCTTAGCCAAACATTTATAGAGTTTTTTAAGAACTCTGATAAATGTAAATATAGACCTTGTTATCATAAAAATGAACCTAAATGCATGATTAAAGAGCTTGTTGAGAAAGGTGAAATTTTGAAATCAAGATATGAAAACTACTTACAATTTGTAAGTGAAATAGAATTAAGAGACAAAAATAAATACTAAGGAGATGTTATGTATGATAGTTGCACCATCAATTTTATCAGCTGATTTTAATAATTTATTAGAAGAAGTAAATAAAATAAATAATGCTGATTTTATTCATATTGATGTTATGGATGGACATTTTGTTCCTAACATTTCTTTTGGAACATGTGTCTATAAAAACTTAAGAAAATATACAAAACAAGTTTTTGATGTACACTTGATGATTGATAATCCTTTATTCTATGCTCAAAGTTTTGCTGAAAGCGGAGCTGATATAATTACCTTCCACTTGGAGTGTAAAAATGACACTATAGAAGTCATAGATAAACTTAAAAGCTTAAATGTAAAAGTTGGTATTTCTATAAAACCAAAAACAAACGTTGAAGCTTTGTTACCATATTTAGATAAGGTTGATTTGGTTTTAGTGATGAGCGTAGAACCTGGCTTTGGTGGGCAAAAATTTTTACCGAACGCTTTAGACAAGATTAAATATTTATCTGATTATAAGAAAAAAATGAATCTTAGTTATATTATAGAAGTAGATGGTGGAATAAATTTTGAAACGGCCAAAATGTGTAAAGAATGTGGAGTTTCTGCAGTTGTTTGTGGAACATATGTTTTTAAATCATCAAATCCATATCAAACTATTGAGGAGTTGAAGAACTTATAATGAGATATATACTTGTTGCATCGGGAGAAGATAATTTTAAACAATGTTACGAAAAACAAAATGGTGACTGCGTTTGGGCAATAGATGGCGGATTAAAAACATTAGAAAAAGAAGGTATAATTCCTGATGTTTTTATTGGTGATAATGATTCTGCACTATCTAATGATATTATTAGTAAACAAACTATTCTTCTAAACCCTTGTAAAGATTACAGTGATTTAGAAGAAGCATTAATGATTATTAATAAAGAATATAACGATGAAGAAGTAATTATTTATAATGCTACTGGTGGAAGAAGTGATCATTTTATTGCCAATATAAGACTTCTTTCTAAATATGATAATATGAATATAACAATTCTAGATATTTATAGTAAGATATATTTGATAAAAAATACTAAAGAAATCACAAAAGATAAATATAAATATATTTCATTTTTTAATGTTTATGATGATACAATCATTACATTAAAAGGATTTAAATATAATCTTTCAAATTATACAATGAAAAGATTTGATAATTTGTGTCTTTCAAATGAAATAATCAAAAAAGGTTATGTGAATGTAAATAAAGAAATAATTGCTATTGAAGCAAATTAGAAACATAAAATACAAAACTATAGCATATAATGTAACGATTATGGAGGATTATATGAAATTTTATGTTATAAAGTTACCAAAGTTTCTTTCTGCAATTGTTACTTTTTTTAAGAGAATGTTTAAAAAAGAAAAGTAAACTAATTTTGATATAGTTTAATATTTTTGAGAGAGGAAAGATAAAAAAGAAAAAAAGGCTTAGTCGCCTTTTTCTTTTTGATCCTCACTTACTGAGTAAACTATGCTCTTGTGATAGAACCAGTCTTAGCAGCAGATCTCAAAGCACGTGTTGAAACGTAAACACGTTTGATTTTTCCATCAGCATCTACAATTCTAACCTTTTGAAGATTAGCTTTCCAAGTTCTTCTTGATGCTTTTAATGAGTGAGGACGATTGTTACCACTTACTGTACCTAAACCAGTTACATAACATTTACGTGGCATACCAACACCTCCTTTTTAGAACCTTATATATTATATCATACTTTGAATAAAAAGTAAATAAAAATTTTTATTTTTTAAAAGATATTGACATAAAAATTTTTATTTTTTAAAACAATTTATTTTGTCGTATAAATGCATAATCATAATATAGATTTCTTTGCAAAAATTTCTTCTTGAAACTTTAGAAAAAATGTGGTATAATATAAAAGGTTATTATTCTGTAATGCATATTAATACAAAAAAATTGGAGGCATTTATATGCAAGTAAAGAAAATTGATGGAGAATTCTTCAAAAACCTTATATTTAATGGTTGTGAAAATTTGCGTGCAAATTATCAATATGTGGATTCTCTAAATGTATTTCCAGTCCCTGACGGAGATACAGGTACAAATATGAAAATGACAATAGAGGGTGGAGTTAACGAAGTATTTAATGTTACTGAACCTAATATTTATGAAATGTCTAAAAAAATATCTCGTGGAATGTTAATGGGAGCCCGTGGAAATTCGGGAGTTATTTTATCCCAATTATTCCGTGGATTAAGTATTGGATTTGAAGGTAAAATTGAAGTTGATTCAATCAGATTAGCTAGAGCTTTTCAAAGAGGTGTAGAGCAAGCATATAAAGCTGTAAAAAACCCTGTTGAAGGAACTATTTTAACAGTAGCTAAAGATGCATCTAAGAAAATGCTAGCAATTGCTAACTCAAAAATGTCTATCAATGAATTCTTTAGAGAATATTTGATGGAAGTAAAAGAATCAATTAATAGAACACCTGATTTACTACCTGTTCTAAAAGAAGCAGGAGTTGTAGATAGTGGTGCCACAGGCTATATGTACATTATTGAAGGTATGTATAAGTTCTTAGAAGGTGAACCTTTAGCAGTTATTGAAAAGAAAGAACCTGAAACAATTTCTGTTGAGTTTGCTGGTGAACATCGCGAGGGTGAATTTGGATATTGTACTGAATTTATTTTAAAATTAAAAGATGAAATTAATCAAGCTTCTTTTGATGAAAAAACAATCTTTGATAGAATTAATCCTTTAGGAAATTCTATTGTAATTGTAAAAGATGAAGATATAGTTAAGGTTCATATTCATACATTAAAACCTGGTGATATTTTAAACATTGGTCAAGAGTATGGTGAATATTTAAAATTAAAAATTGAGAATATGACTGTTCAACACAACGCTATTACAGAAATTACACATGTTCCTCAAGGTGAATGCCCATGTGGTGAAGAACACATTGAGAAACCTGTAAAACCAGAAATTAGAAAAAAATACGCTATTGTTGCTGTTGGAACAGGTGAAGGATTAATTAACTTATTCAAAGAACTTGGTACTGATTTTGTTGTTTCAGGTGGTCAAAGTATGAATCCATCTACTGAAGATTTTATACGTGGATTTGATACACTAAATGCTGATAATATAATTGTTTTCCCTAATAACAAGAATATTATCCTTGCCGCAAATCAAGCTGCAAAGATTTATACAGATAGTAAAGTTACTGTAATAGAAACAAAAACAATATCACAAGGCTATTCAGCTCTTACAATGATGGATTTAAGTTTAGAACTTGATGATTTAGTTGAATCATTAAAAGAAACAATAGCTAATGTTACAAGTGGACAAGTCACTTATGCTGTACGTAATACAAAGATAGGAAATGTCCAAATAAACAAAGGTGATTTCATTGGAATTTGTAATGGACAAATAGTGACATCTCGTAGAAGTAGACTTGATGCATTGAAAGATTTAATAAGATTAAGTAATGCTAATGAAAAAGATTTATTAACTATTATAGTTGGTAAAGACGTTCCTAGCAAAGAAATAACATCAATAAAGAAATTCGTAGAAAAGAATTATACAGATTTAGAATTAGAAATTATTGATGGTGGACAAGATGTATATAGTTACATTACTGTGTTAGAGTAAAAATGGGCTTATCTCAATTGCGTAGTTTCGATGACAATAAAACTAAGGCAATTGGTTTGCCCTTTTATTATATAAATAAAACTTATATGGGTAAATAAAATATAAAAAGGAAAGTATGAAAAAAGTATTATTAAGTGAATTAAAATATATACCTACTAGATATGTAAATATACTTAAAAAGGAAAATATTGAAACTGTTGAAGATCTTCTATTAAGTTATCCAACAAAATTCTCTGATTATACAATCACAAAAATGAAAGATGTGGTAAGTGATACTCCAGTAACAATAGCAGGTATTGTGCAATCAAAAGCTGTTGTTGTTAGTCCTAAAAATAATCTTTCAATAATGACATTTTATGCTGAATGTGATGAACGCCGAATAAAGGTAACAATATTTAACAGACAATTTTTGCGTAGTAAAATACAATATGGAACTTATGTTAGATTGACAGGAAAACTAAAACCTGATCGTAAATCATTTGTTGCTGCAGAAATACATTTTGATGAATTTAGTGATTTTATTAATCCAGTTTTCAATATCCCTAAGATTTCTGATGAAAAAATATTAGAATTTAAAAGAAAAGTTTATGACGAATTTGCAGATTACATTGAAGACTATATTCCAAGTGATATTAGAAATAAATATGATTTAATTTCTTTAAAAAGAGCATTGAAATATATAAATATTCCTGAAGACATGGAAGAAGTTTCTATGGCTATAAAACGAATCAAGTTTGAAGAATTATTTTTGTATCAATTGAAGATTAAATATATGCTTTATATGAGAAAAAATAATCCTCAAGGTGTGTCAATAAACTATAATGAAACTTTGGTAAATGATTTTATTGAAAAGTTACCTTTTAAATTAACAATAGATCAAGAAAAATCTGTGAATGAAATATTAAAGGATATAAAGGCACCGTATAAAATGAATCGTTTATTACAAGGTGAGGTTGGAAGTGGAAAAACTGTTGTTGCCGCAATAGCTTTATATGCTGTTTTAACTAGTGGATATCAAGGAGCTATTATGGTACCAACTGAAGTTTTAGCACAACAGCATTATGAAACATTTTGTAAATTGTTTTCAAATATAACAATTAATGGTCGAGAAATTAAACTTGATGTTTTATCATCAAGTATTAATCCAAAAGATAAAAAGCAAAAACTTGATGATTTGAAAAATGGTTTGACTGATATCATTATAGGTACACATTCATTATTTCAAAAAGACGTGGAATTTAAAAACTTAGGTTTAGTTGTTACTGACGAAGAACATCGTTTTGGTGTAAAACAAAGAGTCTCGATTGTTGGAAAAGGATATTTAATTGATCATTTAAAGATGAGTGCAACACCTATCCCACGAACACTAGCTATTTCTATTCTAGGTGATTCAGATATTTCTACGATCAAAACACTTCCCGGCAATAAAAAAGAAACAATTACAAAATATCTAAAGTATAAAGATCGTAAAGAAGTCTTTGATCACATAAAAAAGGAATTAGACTTGGGACATCAAATATATGTTATTTGTCCTGCGATAGATGAATCTGAGGCTATGGATTTGAAAAACGCAACAACTATATATGAAAATATGAGTAGATATTATGAAAATATATGTAAAGTTGGTTTAATTCATAGCAAATTAAAAACTAATGAAAAAGAAGATGTTATGAATAAATTTTCAAATAACGAAATTCAAATTCTTGTAAGCACAAGTGTTATTGAAGTTGGTGTAAATGTTGTTAATGCTACTACGATGGTAATTTTAGATGCTGATCGTTTTGGAATAGCTCAACTTCATCAAATGAGAGGCCGTGTTAGAAGAAGTGATAATCAAGCATTTTGTTATCTTATAAGTGATACGGAAACGCAAACTGCAATTGATAGATTAAAACTAGTTTCTGAAAACAATGATGGATTTGTGCTTGCTGAAGAAGATCTTGCTATACGTGGTCCTGGAGATTTCTTTGGTGAACGTCAAACTGGAAATGTTTTGTTTAAAATGGCTGATTTGATTTTAGATAAAGATATTTTAGAACTTGCTGATAAAATTGCTTTTGAAAAAATAGAAACTAAAGAATTATTTGAAAGTGAAGAATATGCTAAATTACTGAAAATTGTTAATTTGAATTATATAAACAACAAAGAAATGTTGGATTAGGAGGTTTGTTATGGATAGTTTTGCTACAAAATTTAAAGAATTTGCTAATGAAAATGATATAAAATATCGAGATATTAGTATTTATTTTCAAGCATTTACTCACAAAACATTTGCTAATGAGCATAATATTAAATGTAATGAAAGATTAGAATATATAGGAGATGCCATCCTTGACTTCTTAGTTGGTGAATTTTTATATGAAACTTACCCAGATGCACCTGAAGGAGAACTTACTAAAAAAAGAGCAAGTTATGTAAATAATGAAGCTAATAAAGCGTATGCTTTAAAACTAGGACTTGATAAACTTTTATTACTAGGCCATGGTGAAGAAGTTCAAGGTGGAAGAAATAAAGTTAACATTCTTGGTGATCTTTTTGAAGCTTTTTTAGGAGCTGTATATATGGATTCTAAGAAGATAAGTCAAGTCCGTAACATTTTAAAGAAAATTGTTTTCCCTAATATTGTTGATGAAACAGATTTCATAAAAGATTATAAGAGTAAATTACAAGAGTTGATGCAAGCAGAAAATCGTAAAAGCGTAACATATTGCTGTGATAAAGAAGAAGGACCAAGCAATGAAAGATTGTTTTACTTCTCAGTTTATTTTGAAGGAGCTAAACTTGGTGAAGGCGTTGGAAGAAGCAAAAAAGAAGCAGAACAAGCTGCCGCAAAAGATGCTTTGGAAAAGTTAGCTAAATAGGTGATTAGATATGAAAAGTTATGTTGACTTAATGAAAGAAAATATAATTGATTTTGGTAATTTAATTTTAGAAAAGTATTACTTGCTTAACTTAAATGAAATCGAGTGTATGGTTTTATATAAGCTAAATAAATACAGTAAAGAAGTTAATAATATTCTTAACCTTTCAGATTTAGAAAAGAAAATGAAATTAGATATAAATCAATTAGGAGATGTACTAGCAGGTCTAGTGTCTAAGGGATTTGTTACTCTAAAAATGAGCGATGATGAAAAAGGTACTCTCATAGAAGAATTTTCGTTAGAAGATGCATATAAAGAATTATCATATGTCTTAGAAAATGGTGAGAGAAAAATTGAAAATGATCAAGTAAACAAAGATTTTCAAGAAGTTTTAAAACTTTTAGAATCTAAAAATAACAAACCACTTTCACCAATAGAAATGCAGACAGTTCAAAAATGGTTTTTTGAATATAAATATGATTTTGAACTAATTAAAGAACAAATTGAAAAAACATATAAAAATAAAAATGCTTCTGTTAGTATAGTTGATCGTCAACTATTCGCAAAATCTCGTGAAACGTTAACGTCAGATGAAATAGAAGCAGCTCAAGAAATTCTAAAAAGAAAATATGGAAAAAAATGAAGCTAATAGAATTTTTGAAATTCTAAGTAAAATGTTTCCTGATGCTCACTGTGAACTAATATACAATAATTTGTTTGAACTTTTAATAGCAACTATATTATCTGCTCAAACTACAGATATAAAAGTAAACATAGTAACTTCAGTTTTATTTAGTAAATATCCTGATTCTTTTGCCCTTCAATTTGCCGATATATGTGATGTTGAAGAAATAATAAAACCTTTAGGTTTATATAAAAATAAGGCAATAAACATTATAAATTTATCAAAAATACTTGCAAGTGAATATCAAGGCGTAGTACCTAATAATTATGATCTTTTAATTAAACTTCCTGGTGTAGGCCGAAAAACAGCTAACGTGGTTTTATCAGAAGGATTTGACATACCACGAATAGCCGTTGATACGCATGTACTTAGAGTAAGCAATCGTCTAGGACTTTCCTTAAAAAATAACCCAAATGATGTTGAAGAAGATTTAATGAATTTGTTTGATAAGAAAATTTGGAAAGATGTTCATTTGAAGCTTCTCTTTTTTGGGCGCTATTTTTGTAAGGCAAAAAATCCCAATTGTGATAAATGTTTTAATAAAAGTAATTGCCACACAAAAAATGACAAATAAAAACACCTCTTTAAGGTATAATCTTTAAGAGGTGTGTTTTTATGTTTGTAAAAATATTTGATGAAAATCACGAAGAGGATTTGGAGGATGCTGTAAATGATTTTATAAATAACGATGGTATAAAAGTCATAGACATCAAATTCCAAGTTGCCATCATGTATGATAATAAGGATCAAATATACTGCTATACAGCAATGATTATTTATGATATAGAAGAATAATTTTTATTTTTAAAAGATTCAACTGTACGATCAATAATTATTGATGCATATTGCATTAATTCTTCTTTTGAATATGTACAATCAGTAGATATACAGTAACTTGTAATATAATATATTCCACCAGTTAAGAATGAAACATATAAATCAAGAGGAACAAAAAGTTTACTTTCTAAGTTAAATGTAGAAATAACTTCCCTAATTGTTTTTTCAATATGATTTTTAAAGATAAACTGAAGAATAGAATTATCTTGAAGAGTCATTACTGAAAAAACAAATTCTCTGTTTTGGCAACAAACTTCAATATATAATTTTATAAATGAGGAAATATATTTTGTTGGATTTGTTTTAGCTTCAAAATCCTTTGTCTCTGCATTTAATTTTAACTTGATTTTTTCTGTTTCATCAGAAATAATATTGTTGAATAAATCATATTTATCATGATAATGATTATAAAAAGTAATTCTATTAACATTTGCAAGACTACATATATGATTTATTGTTATTTTTTCGATAGGATACTGTTTTATTAGGTCAACAAAAGATGATTTTAATGCGTCCTTTGTTTTTGTTACTCTGAGATCAATTTTATTTTTATTCATCTTTTACTCCTTATGTGATAATACAATATCACATTTTTATTATATCAAGAAATCAATTTTTTTAAAACTACATTATTCAAATTTTGTTATAATTATTCATTTTATTTAACATTTTGTCATTTTTGTGTGCTTATTAATGTAGTTTATATCAGGTTTACCAAAAACTGATTTATGATTTTTATATGTAACAAAAGAACCTTCTTGCTCTGGAATACGTTTGACATTTTTTACAATTGTATAATCGACACAAACATTTGTGCTCTCACTATATGAAGAATAATAAGAGGCTATACAAGCAGTAAGATATATAAGGTCATCCGTTAGATTTTCTGTTCTTAAAATTACGTGACTACCAGGGACGTTTTGCACGTGAAAGAAGTAATCAGTTTTCTTAGCAAAGGTATTGGTTAAATAATTATTTTGAATATTATTTTTACCAACAAAAATATAATCATCATTTAAAGTTATATATGTTGTAATATTTGGCTTTGCTTTTTTTGGTCTTTTAGTTACTTTTGATTTAATTTGTAGTTCATCATAAATTTCCATTAAATCATTAATTTTAGATATTTGTAATTGATTTAATAAACATTCATAATAATTAAGCTGATTATTTGATATATTAAGTTGATTATTAATAAAGGTAATGGCACGTTTAGCTTTTTGATATTTTTTAAAAAAATGTTTGGCATTTTGTTCAGGAGTTAATAAAGGATCTAAGCTAATTGTTATTTTGTTATTATTATCGTAAAAATTATCAACTACAATTTTATTATCTCCTTTTTTACATAAATATATATATGATAAAAGAAGATTACCAATTTTTTCATATTTTAAATCATCATTAGCTATTTCAAGTTCATTCTTTTGTTTATTAATTTTATTTTTTATTCTTTCTATTTCTTTATTAATATGATTTTTCAAGTAGATTTGTTCATTATTTGAGAAAACATCATTTTTGATTTCTTTATAAAAATATTCTAAAAGTTCAGATAAACTCTGAAAATATATTCTTTCACCATTAATGTATGTAAGGTCAAAACAATAGAAATGATTTTTTTCGCCTTTAATTAAAACAGGAGAAGCTTTTTTATAAATGACATCAAGAGTATGTAAATGTTCTATTTCCCCAAACAATAGGTTTGATACTCCTTGGTATACATTTCCTAGAGAAAGATCTCTTTTTTCAAGAAAAGGATTTATTCTTTCAGAAATTGTAAAAGTATACTTAGCTTTAGGCATAATAATTCGATTATCTATACCATTACCTTCAAGGCATCTTTTATAACAATCTATTATTAGGTTATCATTGTTTATAAGACATATGTTACTATTTCTTCCAAAACATTCTATTATTAATTTTATATTTTGTTCGTAACCTAATTCATCAAAATGGGTTAGAGTAAATATAATAATTCTGTCATTTTCATATTGGCTTATAGTATTTATAATTGATGATTCAAGATATTTTTTTAAGGTGACTTGAAAGTTATTTTTTTGAGAACTATTAACAAAATTTAATTTAGATAGTCTCACATTCATTGAGTTACTATTAATACTTATCAAAAGAGTATCTTTTGAAGAGAGTGTTAAGTAAAATTCTGATGCTGTAATTGTTCCTAACTTGTTAATGCGTAAGTTTTCTATTTTTTTCAATTCTTTAACTAAATAATGTATAAATATACCATCGAACATTTTAATCACCCTTTCATTTATGTTTAATTATATCATATTTTTTAAGAAAAGTATTTATTTTTTAGAAAAAGTGTGATATAATATTTGGAAGGAAAAGGTTAATGTATGAAACTTGATGACAAAGGTTTATTAATTGTTATTTCTGGTCCTTCTGGTGTTGGGAAAGGTACTGTTAGAAAAGCTTTATTTGAGCGAGATGATCATAATTTGGTTTATTCTATTTCAATGACTACAAGAAAACCACGTGTTGGTGAGATTAATGGCAAAGATTATTTCTTTGTGTCTCGTGAAGAATTTGAAAAAAGAATTAAAGAAAATGGTTTTTTAGAATACGCTGAGTTTGTTGGTAATTACTATGGAACCCCAATTGATGAAGTTAAGAAACAAATAGCAGCTGGTAACGAAGTTGTTTTGGAAATTGAAGTACAAGGTGCACTACAAGTACGTGAAAAGGTTAAAGATGCAGTATTTGTGTTTATAGCGCCGCCATCACTTGAGTCTTTATATTCTCGCTTACATAATCGTGGTACTGAAAATGAAGAAATAATTAAACAAAGAATTGAAAAAGCTAAAAAAGAAATTGATTTGGCTTATAAATATGATTACATAGTTATTAATGATACAGTTGATAATGCCGCTGATCGTATAATGGCAATAATTCGTGCTGAGCATGCAAAGACTGAAAGAACAATACATAAATATAAAAAATTATTGGAGGGTTAATTATGAATTTTAATGAAAATGATGGAATGAGATATCCTTCTATAGATAGATTAACACAAATAACTCATTCAAAATATAAACTAATTGTTGCTGCTGCTAAGAGAGCAAAGGATTTAAAATATCAAAAGGAATATTTTAAGCCACTAATCGAACATCCTCATAGCAAGAAAGAAATTGGTATTGCTCTTGAAGAAGTTGTTGAAGGAAAAATCGTTGTTGTCGCAAAAGATGAAAATGATGAATAAAAATTAATAGTCATGAGAATATTCTTATGACTTTTTTTAAAACTTTTATTTTAAAGTTTATTTTTTTTGAAAAATATGGTATTATAAATATAGGAGGTGAAATCATGATTGCAGTAGTTTCAATAGATGTACAAGCAAACTATTTAAGTGATGAATATGATTATTTAATACCCCAAGAGTTAGAAGAATATGTAAAGATTGGTTCACGAGTTTTAGTTGAATTTGGTGTGCGAAAAGTAATAGGATTTGTGCTTGATATAAAGGATACTTCTGATTTCAAAGGAAGATTGCGAAATGTTGTCCAAGTACTTGATTATAATTCAGAATTGACTAAGGAACAAGTATCACTTGCTAAAATAATGTCACATAGCTTAAAAACCCCTTTATCTGTTTGTTTGGATGCAATGTTTCCAGTATTTTTAAAAACTAAATATCGAAAGTTTATTTCAATAAGTAATTATGATGAATGCGATCCTCATATAATAGCTTTGTTTGATAGCAAAAAGAAAATTTGCTTAACAAATGAAATAATAAAAGAATATCCTAAAATAAAGAATGAAATAGATAAAGGTAATATTTCTCTTGATTATGATATATATACATATGGCAAAAAAAAGAAAATTAAATTATATTCTGTAAATCCTTCATGCGAGAATATAACAAAAGAATTCACAGGTATAAAGAAAAAAGTAATTGAATTTCTTAAACGTAAAGAAAAAGCAACTATTGAAGAGTTAAAAGAATATATAGGATGTAGTACATATATGATTAAATCGTTAGAAAAAGAAGAAATCCTTTATATGACTGAAGAAGATAATGTAACAGTTGCTAATAATAAAAAAACAGAACTAAGAAATCTTGAATTTGATTTTGATGGTAATCAAGTTAGGCAAAAATACCATGATATGAGTAATAAACCTTTTCTATTTTATACAAATGATGATGGTTTTGCTCTAAAATTTTATTTAGATATATGTATAGATAATATTAAAAATAAAAAGAAGACACTTATTGTTACGCCAACGTTGATAAGTTGTTATAATGTATTTTATTATCTTAGAAGATATTTGCAAGGTTATGAAATAATCAACCTTTCAAGTGATTTAGGCAATGGAGAGTATTATGAAAACTATATAAAAGCTAAGAAGGGACTATGTGATTGTTTAGTAACAACAAAAGTTGGAATTTTTACACCACTAGATGATATTGCCACAATAATTGTTTGTGATGAAAGCAATTATAATTATATAAGTGAAATGACACCTAAGTACAATAGTATTGAAATGCTTAAGGAAAGAGCAATATATCACAACGCTAAAATAATACTTGCTTCCTCACCTCTTACTATTGAAAACTATTATGAATATTTTTTGGCACAATATAATTTATTAAAGTATATTAAGAAAAATAATTCTAAAGTAACATTAGTTAATATGTATGATGAAGCGATTCATAATCGTGATTTAATTTCAAGAACACTTGAACAAAGTATTGATAAAGCTTTAAACAATAAAAAGCAAGTAATGCTTATTCTTAATAACAAAGGTTATAGTAATCAGTTAAAATGCCGAAAGTGTGGTAGTATTGCGATTTGTGATAAATGCCATATACCACTTACATATTATAAAGATAAGAATGAATACAAATGTAAATATTGTGGGAGAAAGCTAGAAGATATAAAGTGCGAATGTGGCTCGTGTGACTTTGCAATGTTTGGATTTGGACTTGAAAAATTAAAAGAAAAGTTAGAATTAATGTTTCCTTTATCAAGGATATTAATGATTGATAGTTCCACATTAAAAGAATATGAAGACTATCAAAATGTTGTTGTTAGAATAGAATCAGGCGAAGAAAATATAATAATTGGTACAACAAACATAATTGGTTTATCTCGATTTGCTGATTTAGATTTAATTGGTTTAATTTCGGCTGATAGTATTTTGAATTATAGTGATTATAGAGCAAGTTATAATACATTTTCATTAATTTATAACTCTCTTAATGTAAGTACTTTAAATAACAATTTAGTTAATTATGATAAAAATATAAATGTAATTATTCAAGGATATAATTTGGATCATTATGCTATTAAATATGGTGTGACTGGTGATTTTAATTCTTTCTATAACGAAGAAATAAAGTTTCGAGAAACTTTTAAATATCCACCATTTTCAGAGGTTAATAAATTAATTATTACTGGTGATTATAAAGATATATATTATTGTGCAAATTACTTTAAAAAGGTATATTCTAGTGTTTTTAAAGTACAAGATATGGTTTTAGGACCAACATATATTAAATTAAAAAAAGGAGTTCAATTAATTATAAAGAATAACGATTTTGATAAATTATCTAATTTAATTGAAGAAGTAAAGAAAAAATTTAAAGATACTTCGGTACTTATTAGCTTCGAACGTTATCCAAGGTCTTTATAGTTAACAAAGTGTGATGATATGAAAATTATATTTATGGGTACTCCAGCATTTGCTGTACCAATTTTAGATAAAATAAGAGAAAAACATGAGGTTATTTTAGTTGTAACACAACCTGATGTTTATAATATAAAGAAGAAAAAATTTACGCATTCAGAAGTCAAAGAGTATGCTCTTAAAAATGATTTACCACTTTTTCAACCAGAAAAAATAAGAGTGGATTATCAAAAAATAATTGATCTTGATGACGATTTGATTGTAACCGCAGCTTATGGACAAATAGTTCCTGAAGAAGTTTTTAATCATCCAAAGTATAAAGCAATTAATGTTCATGGATCAATTCTTCCAAAATATAGAGGAGGAGCTCCTATTCAAAGAGCAATAATCAATGGTGATAAAGAAACGGGGATAACAATAATGTATATGGCTAAAAAGATGGATGCTGGAGATATTATTAAAATATCAAAAATACCTATCCTTGATACAGACAATCAAGATACAGTATTTAGTAAGTTAAGTATTTTAGGTAGTGAGATGATAAATGATGTTATTTCTGATATTGCAAACAATAAAGTGACACCAATAAAACAAAACGAAGAAGAAGTAACATTTGCGTATAATCTTACAAAAGAAGATGAACTAATCAACTTTCATAAAACAGCTACAGAAGTATTTAATCAAATCAGAGGTTTGAATTCAAATCCTGGTGGTCATTTTACATTAGATGGAATAAATATAAAAGTATATAATAGTAAGGTATCTTTGAAACATACTGACTTTAAAGAAGGTACTATTGTTGATATAAATAAAGATAGTTTTGATGTTGCTTGTAAAGATGGCACAGTAATTTCAATTTTAGAACTTAAGGTTCCATCTAAAAATAAGATGTTTGTTCGTGACTTTATGAATGGTCAAGGTAAAAATATGATTGTAAAAGGGAAAGTAATAAATCAAGGTGAATAAAATGGAAAAGAAAATATATTTTTCTCGTGAAGAAATGTTCACACTAAATAAAGAAAGACTTTTGGAAAGAGGCGTAAAGATAGAAGATATTGCCTTAATAGCATATAATCAACAGAGCAAATACACTTCTGGCATTCGTATGGAGGATTGTATTGAATCTGTTTGCAAGATTTTATCTTATCGTGATATTTTCCATTTGGTTCAACTGAGTATAGAAATTGATAGATTAACTGAATTGGGAGCATTTAGATCACCAATTCAAGATATTATGAAAGCTGATTTGGGAATGTTTGGTATCGATGAAATTTTTGGTTTAAGTATTGCCCAAATGTATGGGACTATAGGTCAAACTAATTTTGGAGATATTGATGTTAATAAACCTGGTATTGTTAGAAAATTAAATGAAGATGGCAAAGAAGGTTCTAGTCACTGTCATACTTTTTTAGATGATGTTGTCGGTGCATTGGCTGCTGCAGCCTCAACAAGAGTGGCTCAAATTATGAGTGAAGAAGTGGCTAAGAAAAGAGGTTAATATGTATCAAAATGAATTAAAACCAGGAAAACTATTAGATGTATATGGTAATCTTTCTCAAGCTGGCTATGCTAAAAGCTTAGTAAAAGAGTATAATAGAAATGATATTAAAGCAAATAAACTGCGTATAAAGGAATGGGATTATTATTATATAGGTAATAATAATTATGGTATAGCGTTAACTATCGCTGATAATTCTTACATGGGACTTGGAAGTGTTTCAATTTTAGATTTTAAAGCGCAAAAATTTATTACTAAAAGCTCAATGACTTTTATGCCTCAAGGAAAAACTAATATGCCTAGTTCTTCGAAAGAAGGGAATGTTTATTTTAATACAAGTAAGTTAGAACTTTCATTTGAAAAAAATAATAATAAACGTTTTCTTAAAGGTGTTTTTAGAAAATATAATAAAGGAATTGATTTACATATATCAATAGAACTATTTGATGAACCTGAAGAATCTATGGTTATAGCGACTCCATTTGAAAAAAAACATCATTTTTATTACAATCAAAAAATCAACTGTATGAGAGCAAGAGGAAAAGCCACACTAGGAGGAAAAACATACTCTTTCTTTCCTGAGGAATCTTTTGCAGTTTTAGATTGGGGAAGAGGAGTATGGACTTATAAAAACACTTGGTATTGGTCAAGCATGTCTGGGATTAAGGATGGTAAAAAAATAGGTTTTAATCTTGGATATGGTTTTGGAAATACCGATAAAGCTACTGAAAATATGCTTTTCTTTGATGGAAAAGCTTATAAAATTGAGGCAGTAACTTTTCATATTCCACGAATTGGAAATAAATATGATTATCTATCTCCTTGGAAGTTTTCTTCAAATGATGGAACGGTTAATCTTACTTTTACTCCTATATTGAATAGAAAAGATTATACGAACATTTTGGTCATTAAATCGTTACAAGATCAAGTGTTTGGAAAGTTTTCAGGCTACATAATGATAAATGACAAGAAATATGAAATAGAAGATTTAGTTGGATTTGCTGAAAGAGTAACTAATTATTGGTAAGGAGCTACAAAATGAATAAAGTACTTGAGTATTTTAAAAATAACAATTCTCATATATTTACTAAAGAAATACATGTTTATGGTTGGCAAAAAGAATATGATTATAAGATAATTTCTAGTGTTTCAAAATACTTATTTGAAGATTTTCAAGTAATTGAACATATAGCACCAATAACTAATGAAAGTAGAGAAGGAATTAAAAAACCAAAATTCTATATTACTGTTCATGATACAGGAGATGCTTTAGCAACACATTCAGCAAAATTTTGGAGCGACGCCGTGTATAACGAAGCATGGGAAGAAGGTCCATATAAGTGCAGTTACCAATATGTTGTTGGTAATGATGGTATATATCATAATATACCTGATGATGAAATTGCTTGGCATGCAGGCGATAGTACAAGATATGATTATGCCTTATACGATGCTCATCTAGAAGGAAATAATCCTCATCCTAAAGTTACTATTTCTCCTGATGGATATTATGAAATTGATGGAAGAAAATCAAGTATTTTAGCTCCACGAGCACATAAAGAACGTGATGGCAAAGTTCTATTTGATAGAGTTGCAAGAACTGATGAGATTAATGATGGTGGTGTTTTATGCAAACTTATTGATGGAAAGTATTATATTGGCGAGACATATTATAGCAGTGGTTATGAAAAAATTTCCAATCGTGGTGGAAATAACAATTCTATTGGAATTGAATCTTGCATCAATGAAGGCACAGATATTTACTTAACATGGCAAAGAACTGCAAAACTTGTTGCTAACCTATTACATAATAACAATTTAACGTTTGATGATGTTAAACAACATCACTATTTTAGTGGTAAAAATTGTCCTCAAACAATTAGAATGAATGGAATGTGGGAACATTTTATGGAACTTGTAAAAACAGAATATGATATTATAAACTTTTTAAAAGAAGGATATAAAATTAAATTAATTCCATTATCTGAAAATGTATGTAGCAACGGAAGAATAAAAGCAGATAGTAATGAGTTACAAGTTTCATATCGTATTGTTGTTTCTTTAAATGGAAAAGAAGAAAGTATTGACTTATCAGAAAACTTATAAAGGTTAGTTTAGCTAGCCTTTTTTTGTATTTCTTTTGCCCTACACAATATAAATTAATAACCATATATTAATAGTGAAATAGAGGTGAAAAGATGGCAATACTTGAATTTGATGAAGTATATAAAACATTTTGTAATGAGAACAAAGAATTATTAGTTATCGATAATATGAACTTTAAAGTTGAAAAAGGTGAAATAATAGCTATTACAGGTCCTAGTGGTTGTGGGAAGTCTACAATTCTTAACTTGATATCAAAGTTAGAAGAACCAACATATGGTAAAGTAACTGTTGATGGAGAAATAGGTTATATGTTCCAACATGATCATTTATTTAATTATCGAAATGTATATCAAAATGTGATTTTAGGGTTAGAGAAAAAAAAAGAACATAAAAATCAAAATCTGTTGAATGAAGTTAATAGATTGATAAATACATATGGCTTAAGTGAATTTAAAAATCGATATCCTAACGAGCTAAGCGGTGGTATGAGACAAAGAGTTGCTTTAATAAGAACTCTAGCTGTGAATCCTGACATATTATTACTAGATGAGCCTTTCGCTGCTCTTGATTATCAAACAAAATTAAATGTTATAGATGATATTCATGAAATCATAAAAAGGGAAGAAAGAACCACAATAATTGTAACTCATGATATAAGTGAAGCTATTTCAATTGCTGATAAAGTAATTGTTTTATCTAAACGTCCTTCGAGGATAAAGAAAATATATGACATTAAACTTACTATAAATGGAAAGAGAACACCTTATGAATCAAGGAAAGCCAAAGAATTCAAAGATTACTTTGATGACATATGGAAGGAGTTAACTGATGATTAGTTGTAAACAAAATGCTATTATAAAAAGAAAAAAGAAAAAAATGCTTTTGTTATATCAATTACTTTTGCTTATCCTTTTTTTAGTTATTTGGGAACTAATGGCTTATTTCAAAATAATTGATACATTTTTATTTAGTAGCCCTAGTCGTATTATAAAAATATTAATTGAATACGTAAAAAATGGAACGATATGGAAGCATATTGGTATTTCAATGTTAGAAGTTGTTTTAGGAATAATAATTGGATCGATACTTGGTATTCTAATAGCATCTATTTTATGGTATAGTAAAAGATTACAGGAATTACTAGAACCATTTTTGGCAGTTTTAAATGCTTTACCTAAAACTGCTTTAGCTCCAATAATGATAATTTGGGCTGGGACTGGTGTTGGAGGCATAGTAGTAGTTTCACTTTCGATTTTATTAATTATAACCATTATATCAGCTTATAATTTCTTCAAAAATATAGATCCAGAGAAAATAAAAATGCTTGAAAGTTTTAAAGCTACAAGAATACAAATCTTTACAAAACTGGTTTTACCTTATAATCTTGTTAACATTATTTCAATTATAAAAATTAATGTTGGCATGTCATGGATAGGTGTTATAGTTGGTGAATTCTTAGTCTCTAAAGCTGGTATAGGATATCTAATTATGTACGGAGGACAAATATTTAATCTTGATTTAGTTATGATGGGTGTAATAGTTTTAGCTGTTTTAGCGTTTGGAATGTGGAAGATGGTTGACTGCCTAGAGAAATACCTTTTAAGAAAAAGATGAAAAACGTTTACGAGTTGTATTACTATATAGAATGTGCTATACTATTTATGTAAGCATTCTGGTGGAGTCTGTCATAAAACCTAAAACAAATAAACTGATATGGTTTTATTATGCTTTCATTTATAGTCATATAACTATAGATTTGATGGAGCCATTTGGCTTCTTTTTTTGATAGATTAGCTTTAAAATATCCATTAAGCATTGTTTATAAATTCTTGGAGGATTATTATGAGAAAAACAAAAATTGTTTGTACTATTGGACCTGCTAGCTCATCTGAAGAAATTCTTGAAAAAATGTGTTTAGCTGGTATGAATGTTGCAAGGTTAAATTTTTCTCATGGAACACATGAGGAACATTTACAGAGAATTAATTTAATAAAAAAGGTTCGTGATAAATTAAAATTACCAATAGCTATTATGCTTGACACAAAAGGTCCTGAGTATCGTATCAAAACTTTTGAAAATGGTAAAATTGATTTAAAAGAAGATGATATTTTTACTTTTACAACATTAGATTGTATAGGTAATAATGAAAAAGTATCAGTTTCTTATGAGAATTTAGCAAATGAGTTAAATGTTGGAGATATTATTCTTTTAAATAATGGCTTAATGAAATTTGTTGTTATTGAAAAGGATAAACATAACTTGAAATGTAAAGTGTTAATTGGTGGAACACTTAGCGATCGTAAAAGCATGAGTTTTCCAAATAAAGTATTAAAACAAATTTATTTAAGTGAAATTGATAAAGAAGATATATTATTTGGAATTGAAAATGAAGTTGATTATATAGCTTGTTCATTTGTTTCTAATAAGCAAAACTTAGATGATATCAAAAAATTCTTAAGTGAACACAATGGTAATGATATTAGTTTGATTGCCAAAATTGAAAATCGTTCTGGTGTCGATAATATTGAAGAAATTTGTGAGGCTTGTGAAGGAATTATGATTGGACGTGGAGATATGGGAGTAGAAATTCCTTTCGAGGAGCTTCCTGCCATTCAAAAACATATTATTAATAAATGCCGATTATTAGGTAAAAGATCAATTACAGCTACAGAAATGCTTGAATCAATGATATATAATGCTCGCCCTACAAGAGCAGAAATATCTGATGTTGCTAATGCTGTTTATGATGGAACTAGTGCAATTATGTTATCTGGTGAGACTGCTGCTGGTAAGTACCCTGTGTTAACTGTAGAAACAATGGCAAGAATAGCTGAACAAACAGAAAAAAGCATACATTATGATAAAAGATTTTTGAATGCTGATTTTAAAATCAAAAATACTGTTGATGCTATTAGTCATGCAATTTGTGGGATGTCTATTGATTTAAATGCTAAGGCAATAGTAGTTTGTTCGTTATCTGGAATGACAGCAAGAATGGTATCTCGTTTCCGTTCACCTGTTGACATAATAGGATTAACTGTAAGCGAAAAAACATATCGAAAATTAGCTCTTTCTTGGGGAGTTACTCCAGCGATGTCGGAAGTTTTTCCTTCTGTCGAGGTATTGTTCTACACAGCTAAAAAAGTTGCAAAGGAAATTTTCAAACTTAAAAAAGGTGATGAAGTGGTTATCACTGGTGGTACAACTAATGGTACTAGTGGAAATACAAATATTATAAAATTAGAGCAAATTTAGGATTCAATAATGAGTCCTTTTTTTAACGGTTTTAGTTAAAATGAATATAATAATAGTGAAAAGAAAGGGGATAAAAGTGTTAGATAATTTTAGTGATTATGAAAAAAGTATGGTTGTTGAATTATATAACAGAATACTTGGTTCAAATAAAAATTTGCAAATTAACTATATTAAAAATAAAATTAATTTAAAAAAGAAGAAAGCAAATATTTCTATGTCAACAGAAGAATTAATTAATTATTTTTCTTTCAAAACTTTTTCTGAAAAAAAGACAATATATTTTTATATTGTATATTTGGTTTTATCATTAAATGAACAAACGACAACACAATATGAATTATTAGAAGAAATGAGAAATAGTTATCTGATATCGCAAAATAAAAAAAGAATACTTTATAAGCTTGCGTATGAAAAAATCGATTTCGAGGAAAAAATCGAATTGAATCTTAAATAAGTAACACCTTCATTTTTGAATCATATAATAATTATGAAAGGGTGAAATAATTGAAAAAAACTAAATATTTTATTTTAATGCTAGTTCTTTTAATAACTATATGTTTTGTAGGTTGTAAAAAAGATGAAAAGAAAATAACTGTTTGTGAAGTAACTCATAGTGTTTTCTATGCACCTTTATATGTAGCCATTGAATTGGGATATTTTGAGGAAGAAAATTTAAAAGTTGAATTGATTAATGGTAATGGTGCCGACAAAGTAATGGCAAGTTTATTATCAAAAGATGCTGACATAGGTCTAATGGGTCCGGAAGCAAGTATATATGTTTATCAAGGTGGTCAAGAAAATTATGCAATCAATTTTGCTCAGTTAACAAGAACTGATGGTAGTTTTATAATAGGTCGAGAAGAAGATAAAAACTTCACATTAGATAAACTAGCTTCGAAGTCAATTTTAGGAGGTCGTAAGGGTGGAGTTCCAGAAATGACTTTAGAATATGTTTTGAAAAAAGCAGGTTTAAAAGTAGGACAAGACGATAAGGATATTTTAAATGAAGGTGGAGTTCTTGTAAGAACAGATGTTCAATTTGCAGCAATGGCTGGAGCTTTCATTTCGGGTGAGGGAGATTATACAACCTTATTTGAGCCAACTGCTACAGCAATTGTCAAAGATAAAAAAGGATATATACTAGCAAGTGTAGGTGAATACGCTGGCGATGTACCATATACAGCATTTAGTAGTTTGAAAGATTATATAGAAAAAAATGAAGATAAAATACAAGCATTCACAAATGCTATAACAAAAGGTTTAAATTGGGTTCATTCACATAGTGCAAAAGAAATTGCTGAAGTTATTAAGCCTCATTTTACATCAAATTCTATAGAGGATTTGACTGTGGTAACTGAAAGACATAAGCAAATAAAAGCATGGCCAGAAACTCCTTTGTTTAAAGAAGAATCATTAAATAACTTAATGGATATTATGAAAGAGGCAAAAGAACTTGAAAAATATGCTCCTTATGATAAAATCGTAACAACAAAGTATATTAAATAAATAAAAATTGAATGGTTTTAAAGAAAAGACCATTCTTTTTATTTATAATCTTTTATTTTAAAAGAAAATATGGTAAAATAATATGTATTTGCAAAATAGTGGGTTTTCTCAACAAAAGTTGATTTTTATTTGATATTTTGTTGAAAGAAGTTTGCTATAATATATAAAGAATTATTTTAGAGGTTAAAGTATGTTTAAAATTCTAATTGTTGAAGATGATTTGGAATTATGTGGTCTTTTCAAAAAAGTATTAATCAAAAATGGTTATACTGTAAGAACTGCTTCTAATGGTAAAATTGCTTTAGAAATTATTTCTTCTGAATATATAGACTTAATTATTTCTGACATCATGATGCCTGTTATGAATGGTTATGAACTTGTTAGTTCGCTTCGTGAACAAGAATATAAAACACCTGTGTTAATGATTACCGCAAAAGATGCTTTTGATGATATGAGAATGGGTTTTTTATCTGGAACAGACGACTACATGGTAAAACCAGTCAATGTCAATGAAATGGTTTTGAGAGTTGGTGCTCTATTAAGGAGAGCGCAGATGATTAATGATCGTAGACAGGTGATTGGCTCGACAGAAATGGAATGTGATTCGCTTACAGTAACAACTTCTGGAAAATCACAAGTATTACCTCAAAAAGAATTTATGCTATTATATAAGATGGCATCATATCCTAATAGAATATTTACAAGACAACAAATAATGGATGATATATGGGGCTATGGAACGGAAACTGATGATCATACAGTTGATGTTCACATAGGAAGACTTCGTGATAGATTCCGTGATAATCCTGATTTTCAAATTGTAACTATTCGTGGAGTTGGCTATAAGGTTGTGAAAAGATGAAGAAGAAAAAATGGATTAATATTCAATTTTATTTAATTTTATTGGTTTTGGGAATCCTTGTAGGATCTTTGGTTATAGCTGCTGTTGTTGTTTCAATTGGTGATAAATTCTTTAAATGGTTAGGAGTTTTCTCAACTAATATTTGGGTAACTATAGTTACGCTTTTGATTAGTGCACCATTAATTGTTCTTACAATAAAAATTATTTTAAAACCTATTCCTGTTTTGAAAAATGCAATGGAAAAAGTTTCAAAAGGTGAATTTGATATAAAACTAGAAACAGAAAGTAAAATTGATGAAATTAGAAAAGCATATGAAAGCTTTAATATCATGGTAAAGGAATTACAATCAACTGAAATTCTCCAGACAGATTTTATATCAAATGTGTCACATGAATTTAAAACACCTATAAATGCTATTGAGGGTTATGCAATGCTTTTACAGGGTGAAGAAATTAGTGATGAACAATGTGAATATATAGATAAAATATTACAAAATACAAAAAGATTAACAGAGTTAATTGGAGGAATTCTATTACTTTCGAAAATTGAAAATCAAGTAATTGCACCTAAAAAAGAAATATTTAGACTAGATGAGCAAATTAGAAAAGTAATTGTTGCTTTAGAAATGAAGTGGACAAAAAAAGAAATAGAATTTGATATTTCAATGGATGAAATATTATATGATGGAAATCAAAGTTTACTTTATCATGTTTGGCTTAATTTAATTGATAATGCTATTAAATTTAGTAAACAAGGTGGAAATATAAAAATTACACTTGAAAAAAAAGATAACAACGTTGAATTTGTTATTGAAGATAATGGTGAGGGAATTTCTGATGAAGATATGAAACATATTTTCGATAAATTCTTTCAAGCTGATAGTTCTCATAACAAAGAAGGAAACGGTTTAGGACTAACCCTAGTAAAGAGAATATTAAACATCAATGAGGGAAAGATTGAATGTAAACAAGGTCAAAGTGGAGGTTGTATTTTTATAGTTAACCTACCATTATAGGGAAAATACTTACACAGAGGAAGATTATGAATATTATTGGTAAAATGGATTTAGATGGTAAAACATTTAAACAAATGCTAGTATATGGAGCAGCATCACTTAGAAAAAATATAGAGATAGTTAACAATTTAAATGTGTTTCCTGTACCTGATGGTGATACAGGAACTAATATGAAGATGACATTTGATTCGGGATTAAGCACTCTTACTTGGGACAAAGATGAGGGCATTGGAAGTGTTTCAGAAAAATTTGCTCAAGGAATGCTTCTAGGAGCCAGAGGTAATTCTGGAGTTATTTTATCACAAATATTTAAAGGTATATCTAATGGTTTGATTGGAAAAGAAACTGTTAATGCAATGGAACTTGGACAAGCTTTTTCTGAGGGTGTTAAACAAAGTTATATGGCTGTTAGAAAACCTGTAGAGGGAACTATTCTTACAGTTTTCCGTGAAGCAACAGAAAAAGCTAACGATAATACAAATATAAAAACATCTATAGATGATTATTTTAATACTTTCTTGAATGAAGGTGAAAAATCTTTAAAAAAGACACCTGAATTATTACCTATATTAAAAGAAGCCGGTGTTATCGATAGTGGTGGTGCAGGTTTAATATACATAATTAAGGGTATGATTGGTGATTCAACTGATGAGAATATTACGTATTCAAATGAAGTAGAGGAAAAGAAGCCAACACAAATTAAAAGAATTGTTTTCAATGAAAAAGGCGAATTAGATTATGCTTATTGTACGGAGTTTTTATTGCAATTACAGCCTAAAAAAGTTAACATTGAAACTTTTGATATTCAAGAAATAATATCAAAACTTGAAGAGATGAATGGTGATTCTATTGTTACCATCAAAGATGGTGATATAGTTAAAGTCCATGTTCACACAAAACATCCTGGTGCAGTTTTTGAACTTGCTCAAGAATATGGTGAATTTATATCTGTAAAAGTCGAAAATATGGCAATACAACATAATGAAACCACTATTGAAAATAATTATAAAGTTAGCAAACACAAAGATGTGGCTATAATAACAGTTGCTAAAGACGCTGGTTTTGCAAATCTATTTAAAGAAATGGGAGCTGATTACATAGTTGATGGTGGTCAAAGTATGAATCCGTCTTCTAATGATTTCTTAAAAGCATTTGATAGCGTTAATGCTGATAATATTATTGTTTTACCAAACAATAGTAATATCATTTTAGCTTGTAATCAGGCAAAAGAACTTTATAAAAAGTCAAATGTGTATATAGTTCCAACAAAAACATTAGGTGAAGGATATAGTGCATTAGCATTATATGATCCAAGTGAAACTTTGGAAAATGCAATTTCAACTTTTGAAAGTCAAGAAGAATGTGTAACAACTATTGAAATAACAAAATCAGTAAGAGAAGCTGCACTAAATGGAATAGATATTCATAAAGATGATTATATAGCAATATCAGGAAAAGCAATGCTTTCATCAAGTAAAGATTATTTTGAAACTATAAAGGAATCACTTTCAAAAACTTTAGATAATCGTGAAAGAAGCATTATAACTGTGTTTATGGGTATTGATACAAAAGAAGAAGATGAGGAAAAAATAGCTAACTTTATCAATGAAAATTATCAAAATATAGAAGTTTATTTCTTATACACAAATCAAGATATTTATAATTTTATAATAGTTCTTGAGTAAATAGAGTATATCCTTTAAAAGGATATATTTTTTTATAAATATGCTATATAGTTTATAGTAATGCATAATAAAACAAATCATAAAATTTTACCTATACGGAAAATAATGTATTTGAATCCTTGATTAATCATATTATATAATTATTTATTATAAAAATACATAAAAATAATTAAAAATTATAAAATGTTATTGTAATTAATTGGTTATAGATGTATAATATTATTACATTTTTATAAAGGAGAAAATATATATATGGAAAATGATGATGATGACGCCGACTCAAGTATTTTTGGAAAACTGATACTTGTTTTGGTATTAACTCTGATTAATGCGTTTTTTGCTATGTCAGAACTTGCAGTTATTGCTGCGAACAAATCTAAAATTAAAGGGCTCGCTGAAGATGGTAACAAAAAAGCTAAGCTCGTTCAAAAATTAAAAGATAACGAAACTAGGTTTCTTTCGACTATTCAAGTTGGAATAACACTTGCTGGCTTTTTCTCAAGTGCAACTGCAGCAGTAGGTTTATCTGATAAATTAGATGCTATATTAAAAACTTGGAATATGCCATATGCTAGTACAATTTCTGTTGTAATTATTACCATTATTTTGTCTTTATTTACACTTATTTTTGGTGAATTGTTTCCTAAAAGAATTGCATTAACAAATCCAGAAAAGGTTTCTTTAATTGTTGCTTATCCAATAACATTTATGAAGATTATTGCAACTCCGTTTTCAAAATTTCTAACAGGAGTTTGTAATTTACTTGCTAAGATAACAGGACTTGATAAAAAAGGTAACAATAAAGTAACAACTGATGAAATAAAGTACATTGTTGAAAATGGTGTTTCTGACGGAACTTTAGATGTCGAAAAACAAAAAATGATAGAAAGTGTTTTGAAGTTTAATGATCTGACTGGTACAGATATTATGACTCCCAGAACAAATACATATATGATAGATATTGATGATAAATTGGAAGATCAATTGAATGAAATTATTGAAATGAAATATTCAAGAATCCCAGTTTTCAAAGATTCACGTGATAATATTATAGGTATTCTAAATACAAAAGACTTATTTCAAGCAATTATAGAAAATGGTGAAGAAAAAGTTGATTTAAGAGAAATTCTTCGAAAACCATTCTTTGTTCAAGATAAAATAAAAATTGATACATTATTTGAAAAAATGAAAAAAGAAAAAGCTCAATTTGCAGTTCTTTTAGATGAATTCGGAGGTGTGTCAGGAATTGCTACTATGGAAGATGTTGTAGAAGAGGTTGTTGGAAGCATATATGATGAATTTGATGATGAAATAACAATCAAAAAGATTTCTGATAAAGAATATATAGTTGACGGTACAACACCAATTCAAGAAATAAATAGAGAAATAGGCTTAGAATTAGATGAAGAAAATCCTGATTATGACACAGTTGCTGGTTTATTAATAACATCATTTGATAGATTTCCTAAGGTTAATGATACTTTAGATTTAGAAGATGCAACAATTACAGTTATTGAAATGCAAAAATTACAAATAAAATTTGTAAAAATTGTAGTTAAAGAAAAATCTCAGGATGAAGAAGATGAATAATAATACAGAATACACTAAATAATGTGTATTCTTTTTATTTTATACAATTTTTCGACAAATTTTTCTGTTTTTAAGTTGTATAATATTGCAAGAAAGGTGAGTAATATGGAGAATTTAAAAGATTTAATACAATGCGCATATGTAAAGTTTGATAAGGAATTTAATGTTATAGAAGCTAACAAAAAGTTTTGCCGTGATTTTGATAATATTAATAATATGAAACAGGTTTTTTCACCTAATATTGAAAAATTAGAAGATGATAAAACATATGTTTTTTCTAAGACAATCAATAACTATTTATATAATATCAATCTAATTAAGAAAAATAATTATTATTTATGTAGTCTTTGTCAAGATCATTCATTTGGTGAATTTAAAGAACTCTATAATAAAATAGGTAGAAAAAATATATTTTATTTCACAATAGATAATAAAAAGAATACGTTATCAATAAATGACTCGAAAACAGTTCATTTAAATGATACTTTTCTTAAGAGAATTATATATAAAGATGATTTACAACTTATTGATAAAAGGGAAAATATCGAAAATAAAGAATACATTGATATTAGGATTAAAAATATATTTAGAAGAAATCTTCAAATAAACGATAGTGAAAAATATGATTGGTATAGAATATATTATAACGATAATGAAGATTTTATAAGTGGATTGGCTATAAACATAAATTCGTTAAAAGAGATAGAATACAAGTATATCAAAATGAATAATGTTCTTAAGTATATAAGAAGTAATAATGTTTTTACATATAAATTAAACTTTACAAGAAATGAATGTCATTTATTAAAATCAATACATAATTACAAATCACTTGATAAAGTAAATAAAGTTTCTGAACTATTTTGTGTCTTATGTGATAGAATTATTATGGGAGATGGTGCAGAAAAACTTGTATATGAAAACATAATAAATGAATTTAGATTGGGCAATATTGAGCATAAAATTATATGCAAATTAATGTTTAGTAAAAACAAATATATGTGGATAGAAATAAAAATTACAGTTGCTAAGAATCCAAAAACAAATGAATTAGAAGGTATCCTAATTGCTACTGATGTTAACAATGAAACAGAATTTAAACACACATTAAATAATGTAATAGAATCTAATTATGATTTTATTGCTTCAGTAAGTTTAGTTAGTCCTTACATCACCTTTTTTGATAAAGATAGTTTAAATCATAACATTTTATTAAGAAGATGTATGTATAACCAAATGGTAAAAGAATATTTGTTTGTTTATGTAGATAAGGAAAATAGAAATGATTATTTCAACGAAATAAACTATAATGCAATTGTAAAAAAACTAAAAAGCAAGAAAACGTATTTATTCACAATGGCAACAAATATTAATGGTGAAGTAAAGTACAAAAGATGGAATTTCTACAAAAATAATATAACTAACGAAGTAGTTCTTTATTCTACAGATGTAACAAAAGTTGTTAGCGAAGAACTTGAAAAGCAAAAGGAGCTTCAACTTGCTCTTCAAAGAGCTAATGAGGCAACTGATGCTAAAAGAAAATTCTTGTCACAAATAAGTCACGATATTAGAACACCAATGAACGGAATATTAGGCCTTATAAATATTTCATTACAAGATGACATCCCCCAAGAGGTAAGAAATAATCTAAAAATTGCTTATAAATCTGGAGATTATTTGTTAGAATTAATTAATGATACACTAGATATGAACATGATTGAAGAAAATAAAGTTACTTTAAATGTTGAAGCATTTTCATTATATGAAAATTTAAACAATATTTTTTCTACATTCTTTGTAGAAATAAAAAGAAAGAAACTTAACTTTATTTATGACATTTCTCTTACAAAGGATTTGATTGTAAAAACTGATAGAAGTAAACTAACACAAATTCTAGTTAATATTTTGTCAAATGCCATAAAATATACTAATGAAAATGGTCAAGTAAAATTCACAATAAAAACGATGAAAACCGGAAAAATTCTCAAAACAACCTTTATCATAGAAGATACTGGAATTGGTATGAGTGAAGACTTTTTGCCAAAGCTTTTCAATAACTATGCTAGAGAAGAAAGGGGAAAAGTTGGTGGTACAGGAATAGGTATGTACATTGTGAAAAGTTTAGTAGATGCTATGAATGGTAAAATTGAAATTAATAGTAAGATTAATTGTGGTACCAAAGTTACAGTTCATCTACCTTTGGAAATAGGTTCAAAAGAAGAAACTAAACTTGTACGAAATAATTTTGATTTCAAAGGCAAAAAAATTCTATTGGTTGATGATGATCCTATTAATATAAAAGTTGGAAGAAAGTTTCTTGAACGAAAGGAATTTATAGTTGATACTGCTGAATCGGGTTTCGAAGCAATTGAAAAAATAAAAAATTACAAAGATTATAATCTCGTATTAATGGATATTAGAATGCCTGAACTTAATGGCTATGATACAACAAAGCAAATACGTAGTATGGAAAGCGAATACTTTAAAAATGTTCCGATAATAGCAATGAGTGCTAATGCATTTGAAGAAGATATAGCTCTATCAAAAGAAAGTGGCATGAATGATCATATATCTAAACCAGTTAAGCCAGAAATTCTCTATGATGTTATATCAAAGTATATATAAAATAAATGTGTTAAATAAGGTGTAGACGTAATTTGTTTACTACTTTTTTTTCTTATCTTGAAAAAATACTAGAAATATTAACTAAACAATGTTATAATTATGTAAAGAAATATATTGGAGAATTACTATGGAAGAAAATTATACAATGATATGTACAAGATGTGGATCACATCATGTAACTATAAAAGATGAAAATTACTGTGTTTGTCAAAACTGTGAAGCAATAATTGCTAGAAAAAAGGCAACAAATTTTAAAGAAGAATTTGAAAAATTGCAAAAAGAGGGTAAGAGCTTAGATATTTTAAATCTAAGAAAGCTAACAAAGAAAGCTTTAAAGGGTCACATTGATACATCAGTTGTAAAAACATGTTCTCAAGAAATATTAAAGTATCTACCAGATGATATTTTGGGAACTTTTTATCTTCTCTATGTAAATAGAAAAAGTAATCCATTTGCATATGAATCATTTCTAGAACACTTAAATAATGAAGCTACAATAACAGAAATGGATGAAATTGTTGACATTATTGTAAGTAGTACTCAAAAAAGAGAAGAAGAAAAAATAAGAAAACTAACAAATCATTTTTATGGTGCAAAATATAATAAAGATATAGATAAAGCACTTATTAAAAGACAAGAAGAGATTGAACTATTTAGTGATATAAGACGAGATATATTTATATGTCATTCTTCTACAGACATAAATAAAGTTAATGAAATACTAAAGAAGTTAGAAGAAGATGGAAATACATGCTGGATATCATCACGTAATATTCCATGGGATAGTGATAATTACTGGCTAAATATTGAAAAAGCAATTAAGTCTTGTGATATCTTCTTATGTATAAATAGTATAAATACAATGCAAAGTAATGACTGCAGGCGTGAAGTAGAAATAGCAAGAAATTTAAACAAGAAAAGAATTGAATATAAGTTAGATGATGCAAAAGATATAACATTATTTAAAAAATTCTTTACAGGACAGTGGATAACAAATACTAACGACTTACTTGAAAAAGTGTATGATTTAAAGAACAAGGAAGATAAGTTATTAAATAAGATAAAAGACTTAATTGATAACAATAAACTAGATGAAGCTAAAGCAAGTTTAGAAGAACTTAATACTATTACAAGTAATGAAAACACATTAACTATTTGTAAATCATTAATTAAAGCTATTAATTTAATTAATGAAAAAATGTATAATGAAGCCAAAGAAGTTTTGCTAGATAGTGCTGATATAAATTATACTAAGTCTTTACTAAAACTATGCAATAAATATATAGATAATAAAAAGACAAACGAAAAAGATAATGATTCTAAAGAAAATAAAGTGGAAAAGTTAGAAAAAAATGATAAAAAAACTAATCCATTATCAAGAATAAAAATATTAGTTAATATTAAAAAGAATTATAAATTAGCAGAAGAAGAAATTTTAACTGCTTTAGAAAAAGATTACGATAATTATGATTTGTGGTATTATTATTTAAAAGCAATAACAGAGAATTTTAAAACAAATATGCATAGTGAAATTTCTATAGCTTTTGAAAATTTATATAGACTTGCAAATGAAAATAACGAAAAAGAATTAAAAGAATTAGAAAATAAATTATATGCTGAAGACTTAGATTCTATAAATGATAAAAAAACAGAAGATGAAGATGTAAAACATAATATAGAAGAAGAAAAAGCAAAAGAACTTGAAGAAAAAATTAGAAGAGAATTAGAGGAAAAAATCAAAAGAGAGTTTGAAGAGAAACAAAAAACTGAATTAGAGGAAAGAAGAAAACAAGAGTTAAAAGAAAAAAAGAAAAAAGATCAAGAAGAAAAGAAAAAATTAGAAATTCAAAAAAGAATTGATGAATTTGTTCCTGGTAATATTATTGAAATGGGGACATATCCACAGACAATAAAAGCACCAAAGATAAAAATTAATGAAGAGAAAAAAGATGAAAATGGCTATTATACTGGTAGTGATGGTAAAAAATATGCTTTTGTAAAAACACCACGTAATTATTATCGTTTTTCAAATGGTGAAGAAATTAAAGCTTTTAGATCGTACTATTTTAAAGTTGAACCAATAAAATGGAAAGTATTAGAAGTACAAGGTGATTTAGCTTTTCTATTTAGTGAATCTATACTTGATCATCATAATTTTGATTCATTGAGCAATGATTACGATAAGTCAAGTATAAGAAAATGGTTAAACAATGAATTTTTCTTAAAAGCATTCAGTGAAGAAGAGAAACGTATTATTCAAACAACAAATGTAGATAATTCGTATACTTCAGTAAATGATATTTACAATCCTCACGTATGTAGTAATACAGAAGATAAAATATTCTTGTTAAGTGCTAAAGAAATTACTAATCAAGCGTATGGCTACTCGACTTCTATAAATGGTGATTATGCAAGAAGAAAGAAAAATAGTGATTATGCCAAGGCAAATTATGCATATGAGGATAAAGATAATGGCTATGGATGTTATTGGCTAAGATCAGCATGTTCATCTAATAAGGCTGCACGTATATTTAGTTATGGAAATTATGAACACTTCTATGCTAGTAGTGATTGTATTGGAATTGCTCCTTGTATGTGGGTTAAATTTAAATAAACATTGATGTAAAGGAAAAAACAAAATGAATAAAAATATTATAAAGAACTCGATTATAGAATTTGGTATGTATCCTCAAAGTTTAATGACTAAGGATGTAAAGATTGTGAGCACTTCACCCGATGAAAATGGCTATTATACAGGTAGTGATGGCGAAAAATATGTTTTACAGAAAGCAAGCCCATGTGATAATTGTATGACATTTTCTAATAATGAAAAAATTGAAAAAGATAAAGAATATTATTTTAAATTAGAGCCTATTAAATGGCAAGTACTAGATGTCAAAGATAATACAGCTTTACTTTTTAGTACATCCATACTTAATGCAATTATGTATGATGAAAACTCTACTAAATATGAAGATTCTATGATTAGATCATGGCTAAATTATTATATGTTTTATGATGTTGCATTTAGTAAAGAACAAAAAAATTTAATAAAAGTATCTCTAATTGAAAATTTAGCTTTAACTGATGATGATTCTGAGGAATTAACTGAAAGTTATACTACTGAAGACAAAGTATTTATATTGAGCTTAGATGAAATAATGAATACTGAATATGGCTTTTCTAACAATTTCTTTAGTGACGAAAAACGAAGTAGAAAAGTAACTGATTATGCTAAAGCAAACAAAGCTGATGCCGATGATGATAATCAGTGTGGCGATTATTGGTTACGAACTCCAGATGAGTATGAAGAGTATAATATGAATTGCGTTACTTGCAGTGGTCATATAATATGTGATTATTATATTGATTATACTATTGGTGTTGTACCAGCTTTAAGAATAAAAATAAAATAACATTTGCAGCAATAAACTTTTGTTTTTAGTTTATTGCTCTTTTTCAAAAGTTATAAACTTTTATTTTGAAATTATATATCAATCTTTGCAACTTCAAGTTAGAATACATAAACTTAATTATATGATAATCAAAGAATTTTATTGAATCTAAAAAAGTTGTTTCTTTTTAAATAAAGGAATTAACTCTTTTTATTTGATTTCGATTTACTTATTCCCTTGATTAATGATAATAAGTATGCTAAAATATATAGACTATATTAAGAGGTTTTATATGAAAAAAATAATAGTTTACTTAAAAAATTATCGTAAAGAAGCAATTTTAGGTCCTTTATTTAAACTATTTGAAGCAATTCTAGAATTGTTAATTCCTTTAGTTGTTTCTAACATAATAAATGAAGGAATTAAAAATGACCGGGGCACAGGATATATTTTTAAGATGGTGGCCATAATGATAGTTTTGGGCTTAATAGGGTTATTGTGTTCTATTACTGCTCAATACTTCAGTGCTAAAGCTGCAACTGGTGTATCAAAAGAATTACGTGAAAAACTTTTCTCAAAAATTCAAAGTTTTTCATATACAGAGATTGATACTATCGGGGCATCTCGTATGATAAATGAGATAACAGCAGATGTTAATCAAGTTCAAAATGGAGTAAATTTATTTTTGAGGTTATTTCTAAGAAGTCCATTCGTTGTAATAGGTGCTTTGATAATGGCATTTATTGTCTCGCCAAGTGGTGGATTAATATTCATGTTAATTATTCCAATATTATTAGCTATTATTTTTGTTATTTTATACTTTACAAGGAAAAAATATCAAGATGTACAAAGCGACTTAGATGTTGTTGTTAGAAGAACTCGTGAAAATTTGCAAGGTGTAAGGGTTATTCGTGCCTTTGTAAAAGAAGACAATGAAAGTAAAGATTTCAATAATTCTTTAAATAAACTAGCAAGTAGTCAGAAAAAAGTAAATCTTGTTTCAACAATTCTAAATCCTATAACATATGTAATTATAAATATAGGAATTATTCTTGTTGTTTATGTTGGTGCAAAACAAGTTGAAAGTCAAAAATTGTTACAAGGGGATGTTATTGCTCTATATAATTATATGGGACAAATCCTAGTAGAACTAATTAAGTTTGCTAATCTTGTAATTACTATTTCTAAATCTTTAGCTTCTTTTACACGTATCTCAAAAACTCTTGATGTAGAATCATCATTAAAGTTTACAGTTGATAATGAAATTCATTCAACAAATTTCCTAGAATTTAACGATGTTTCATTTATGTATCAAAATGGTGGAGCATATGCTCTAGAAAATATTAATTTTTCATGTGAGAAAGGTGAAACTATTGGTATAATCGGCGGAACAGGTTCTGGAAAAACAACTCTTATTAATTTGATACCTCATTTTTATGACTGTCAGAAGGGTAACATATATTTAGAAGGAAAAAACATAAATAGTTATGATTTAGTATCATTGCGCAAGAGAATAGGCTTAGTTCCTCAAAAAGCAGTTCTTTTCAAAGGAACTATACGTTCTAATCTTGAATGGAAAGATAAAAACGCATTAGATGGAGATATGCTAGATGCCCTTGAAATTGCTCAAGGTTTAGATATTATTCGTAAAAAACAAGCAGGACTTGATGCCGTTGTTGAAGAAAATGGGCAAAACTTTTCTGGTGGACAAAAACAAAGATTAGCAATTGCTAGAGCTCTTATAGGAAGTCCAGATATTCTTATATTTGATGATAGTGCATCAGCTTTGGATTATTTAACTGATTCAAAACTTAGAAAAGCCTTAAAGATGCTTCCTAATAAACCATTAGTATTTATTATCTCTCAAAGAACAAGTTCAATTATGCATGCTGATAAAATAATTGTTCTTGATAATGGAAAAATAGTTGGTATTGGTAAACATGAAGAACTCCTTAGAACTTCTGTAGTTTATAAAGAGATTTATGATTCACAATTCAAAAAGGGAGGTAAATAAATATGCCTAAAAACAAAGTATTTAAAATGATATTTGATTACATTAAAAAATATTGGTACATTGCTAGCGCAATAATTATTTTGGCTTTAATTTCTGTTATTTCAATGCTTTTAGTTCCAATATATGTAGGTAATTCCATAGATGTTATCACTGAAGTAAGTGTTGATTATTCAGTGATTAAGGAAAATATGTGCTTAATTATAATAATGATAATTATTACATTTGCCTCTCAATGGACTTTAAGTTATTTAAATAGTTTGATAACAACTTTAATAACTAGAGATATACGAAAGGATGCTTTTAGTAATATCCTTAAAATGCCATTAAGTTATATTGACACCCATCCTTTTGGAGAAATAGTTTCTAAGGTTATTAGTGATGTTGATACGTTTGCCGACGGCTTGCTTATGGGATTTACAGAATTATTCACAGGAGTAATTACAATAGTTGGCACTTTAGTTTTAATGCTTAAAATTAATTATTTGGTAGCAATTATTGTTTTTGTTCTAACACCAATTTCAATATTTGTTGCAAAATTTATTGCTAGTAGAATTCATAAATACTTTATAAAACAAACAGAAACTAGAGCTACTGAAACATCATTTGTTAATGAAATGATTAATAATTTGAAAGTTGTTCAAGCATTTTCTCATGAAGATGAGAATATGATAGAATTCAAAAAAGTAAATGGAGAATTTGCCAATGCTTCTTTAAATGCTGTATTCTTTTCAAGTTTAGTAAATCCATGTACACGATTTGTAAATGCGTTAATTTATGCTATTGTTTGTCTGACAGGTGCTTTAATAATTATAAATAAACCAGGGGCTATGGTTCTAACAATTGGTAAATTATCGACACTATTAAGTTATTCAAAAGAATATATGAAACCATTTAATGAAATATCAGGAGTTATAACAGAACTTCAAAATGCTATTATTTGTGCAAAAAGAGTGTTTGAACTAATTCTGATTGAACCTGAATTTGAAAATCATTTTGCTAAAGAAATGCCTCAAGCTGAAGGTGATATTGAGCTAGCACATGTTTATTTTTCATATAATAGAGAACAGAAATTAATCGAAAATTTAAATTTAAATATCAAAAAGGGAATGCGTGTTGCGATTGTTGGACCAACTGGAAGTGGGAAAACAACATTAATCAATCTTTTAATGAGATTTTACGATCCAACAAGTGGCGACATAATTATCGATGGAAACAACATAAATGATATTACTAAATCTTCATTAAGAAAAAATTATGGAATGGTTCTTCAAGATACGTGGCTTAAGTCAGGAACTGTTTTAGATAATATTCGTATGGGTAAACCTGATGCAACTTTAGAAGAAGTTATTAAAGCAAGTAAAGAAACTCAAGCTCATAATTTCATTATGAAGATGGAAAAAGGATATGATACAATTATTAACGAAAATTCTGATAACTTATCAGCTGGTGAAAGACAATTGCTATGCATCACAAGGATAATGCTTCTGATGCCACCAATGCTAATATTAGATGAAGCGACTTCATCAATTGATACGAGAACAGAATTAAAAGTTCAAGATGCTTTCCAAAAATTAATGAAAGATAAAACTAGCTTTATTGTTGCTCATAGACTTAGTACAATTGTTAATGCTGATATCATTTTAGTGTTAAAAGATGGTAAGATTCTTGAAAAAGGAAACCATGAAGAACTAATGAAACAAAAGAAGTTTTACTATGAATTATATAATTCACAATTTAATATTTAATTTTTGAAAATACTTGCTTAAAAAAGTAAGTATTTTTCTTTTTGCTATTGACATACGTTAAATATAGTTGTATAATATATCAGTAATTGAAAATATGTTCATATTTATGTTTAAAAATATATCATAGGAGTGTATTATGATTAACGTAAGTGAAGAAGTAGTTATAAAGATTTCTAACTTCTATAAAGCCTTATCTGATCCATCAAGACTAAAGATTATTATGTCTTTGCTTAATGAAAAAGGTTTGTGTGTAAGTTGTATTGTTGAGAAAGTTGGAATGACACAAACAGCTGTATCTAATCAATTGAAAAGTTTAAGAGATGTAAATTTGGTTAAATCAGAAAGAAAAGGGAAAAATATCATATATAAATTAAATGATGATCATGTTAGAGATATTTTAAACCTAACAATGACACATATGGAGGAAGATTATGAAGATTAAAAGTATGTTTCATTTTGAAGATTTGCATTGTCATGAGTGTGCTGAGCATATAATAGATATTATCGAGCATAATGATGATGTTAGTGACGTAATAGTTGACTTTGATAAAAAAAATATCACTGTAATTGGGGATCGCAAATTTAGCTATGAAGAAGTAAGCAAAATAATTAATTATGTTAAAAATAATGAGCATAATGAACATAAGCACGAACATGAACACGAACATGAAAAAACATTACAATCTCTTGGAGGAATAGTAACTGAAGAATATTCTTTTGAGGATATTGATTGTCCAAATTGTGCTGCAAAAGTTGAAAGAGCTTTGAATAAAAATAAAGATATTCTTGATGCTCGTGTAAACTTTATAACTAAAAAAATAATAATTAAACATAATGACAATTGTCAGGTCTATAATATTGTAACAAAAATTGTTAAATCTGTAGAATGCGATGCTAAAGTTTATAAACCAGGCATGAAACACGTTCTTCACGAAGATCATAATTTCGAATGTCATGAACATGGATGCAATTGCCATGGGCATCATCATCGTCATGAACACGAAAAAGAAAAAAACAGTGTAAAGGTAATAATTATATTCTTAGGATTTATGTTGTTTTTAGCTTCAATGTCTTTAAAATTACTAGGCATTGAAAATATTTATTCAAAACTAATGTTTTTAGTAAGTTATGGAATGTTATCATATGATTTATTTTATGAAGCATTTGTAAATATTATCCATAAAGATTTCTTTAGCGAAAGTACATTAATGATTGTTGCTAGTTTAGGAGCTGTCCTTATTGGTGAACAATTTGAAGGTATTATGGTTATTTTGTTATTCAAAATAGGTGAATTTTGCCAGGATAGAGCAACTGAAAAATCTCGACGTGCAATTAAAGATTTAGTTGATATGCGCGTTGATGAAGTATCACTAAAAGATGGAACAGTTAAAAAAGTTGATGAAGTTAATGTTGGTGAAATTGTAACTATAAAGGTCGGTGAAAGAATACCATTAGATGGAGTAATCAAAGAAGGTTCAACAGAAGTTGATATGAAAGCTTTAACAGGTGAGTCTATACCTGCTGAAGTAAAAAGTGGTGAAGAAATTCTTTCTGGTTCTATTAATTTAACTAGAGTTATTGATATCGAAGTAACTAAAATTTCTAGCGATTCAACAATGAATAAGGTGTTAAAACTTGTTGAAGAAGCAAGTAACCAAAAATCAAAATCAGAAAAATTTATCACAAAGTTTGCTCGTATTTATACACCATGTATATTAATTATTGCTATTCTTGTCGGATTAATTCAAGGATTTGTTATTGGAAACTTAAAAGAAGTATTTAACAATGTATTTACTATTTTAGTTATTTCGTGCCCTTGTGCTTTAGTAATATCTATTCCTCTTGGCTATTTTGCGGGAATAGGTCGTTCATCAAATGAAGGAATCTTAGTTAAAGGTGGTAACTACTTAGAGGCATTAACAGAAACTGAATCAATAGTATTTGATAAAACAGGAACTATTACTAAAGGTAATTTTAAGGTTTTAGAAGTATTACCAATAAAAGGTAAAACAATAGAAGAAGTAATAAAATATGTCACTATGGTTGAACAATATTCACTACATCCAATTGCAAGTTCAATAAAAAATGAATTTGGAAAGGATATTAAATTTGTAAAAGATGCAAAAGTTGAAGAAATTAGTGGTGAAGGTATTAAACTTGATGACAATAATCAAACTGTAATTGTTGGTAATGAAAAGTTAATGAATAGATTTAACGTAAAGTTTGAAAAGTGCAAAAAAGTTGGCACAATTCTTTATCTTGCAGTCAATAACGAATATTACGGTTGTGTTGTTATTGGTGATGAAATAAAAGAAGAAGCTAAAGCTTTATTTAATTATTTGCACGCTGCAAATATAAAAACAGTTATGCTTACTGGTGACTCAGAAGTTGTCGCAAAAGATATTTCTTCAAAATTAGGAATTGATGAAACATATTCAAAACTATTACCATCGCAAAAATATGAGATTTTAAAAGATAAAATTAGCAAAAAAACAGGAACAATTGTTTATGTTGGTGATGGAATTAATGATACACCTTCATTAAAGTTAGCTGATGTTGGTATTGCAATGGGTGCCGTTGGATCTGATAGTGCTAAAGAAGCAAGTGATATAGTAATTATGAATGATGATATATCAAAGGTTAAAACAGCTATTGATATTTCAAAATATACAAAGAAAATAGTAACAGAAAATATTATTTTTGCCTTAGCAATTAAATTAATAGCTCTAATAATAGGTATTACAGGAGTATTAAGTAGCTTAGGTATGTTAATCGCTATCTTTGCCGATGTTGGTACATGTTTGATCTGTATTCTTAACGTAATGAGAATTTTACGTTGTCGTAAAAAGAGTAAATAAAAATAAAACGTATGTCATTATTAGTTGGCATACGTTTTTAAAATTATGATATTAATTTTAATTAAGTGAATCTTTCACAATTTGAACAAGAATGTTTACCATTGTATTCATATCTTCGATAGTTATGCATTCATATTTTCCGTGAAAATTATATCCACCAGTTCCAAGATTAGGACAAGGTAGACCCATAAAAGTTAGTCGAGCTCCATCAGTTCCCCCACGAATTGGAAGAGTTATAGGCATAATGTCTTGTTTTGCAATTGCTTGCATTGCTTTATTTACAATGTCCATTTTATTACGTAGGATAGATGCCATATTGTAATATGAATCAGTTAATTCTAGTTCAATTGTATTTTCACCATATTTATGATTGAAATGATTACAAGCATTTAAGAAAGCAATCTTTTGCTTTTCGAATAAATTTTTGTCGTGATTTCTTATTATATAATGCATTTTTGTTTCTTCAACATTTCCAGAAATATTATTTAAGTGGATAAAACCTTCATATCCTTCAGTATATTGTGGTCTTGCTTTTGATGGAAGATAGTTATCAAATTCATAGGCTATATTGATACTATTAACCATTTTGTTTTTTGCATCACCGGGATGAATGTTATTTCCTTTTATGTGAACAACACAACTCGCCGCATTAAAATTTTCATACTCTACGGCATCAATTCTTCCTCCATCAACTGTGTACGCGTAATCACAGCCAAAATCTTTAACATCAAAGAAATCAGCTCCTTCGCCTATTTCTTCATCAGGAGTAAAAGCTATTTTTATTTTACCATGAGGAATATTATTATCATTAAGTAATTCAACCATTGTAAGTATCTCAGATATGCCAGCTTTGTCATCAGCACCTAGTAAAGTAGTACCATCGGTTGTAATTAATGTTTTTCCAATCATTTCTTTTAAAAATGGAAAATCAGAAACTTTCATAGTGACATTTTCGTTTAAGTTTATATCATTGCCATTGTAGTTTTCGTGGATAATTGGATTTATATTTTTTCCAGAACAGTCACAACTAGTGTCCATATGCGAAATAAAGCCTATTATTGGAGCATTTTTAGAAGTACTACTTTCTAAAGTACCATATAAATAACCTTTATCAGTTAATTTCACATCTGTAAGTCCGACTTTTTCCATTTCTGTTTTTAAGAATTTCGCAAATTCAAGTTGGGAATGAGTTGAAGGGTGTGTTCCGCTTTCAGGATTTGATGTTGTATCCCACTTAATGTATTTTAAAAATTTATTTACACATGTCATATGGTCACCTCTATATTTCAATATTATATCACAATTTAAAGAATATATAAATAAAATTTAAAAAAATGTATAAATAAATTTAAAAAAATGTCAAAAAATTAAAAATAGTGCTATAATATAAATATATTGTGAGGTATTAAAATGAAAAAAAATAATTTGATTTATGGAATTATCCTAATTGTTTTAGGAGTCTTACTGATGATTTTTAAAGGAAGTATTATTAGAATATTACTTTCTGTTGCTGGAGTTTTACTTGCTGGAATTGGTATTTTAAATATTATAAATAAGGATTATCAATTTGGAATTGGTAAAATAGTAATTGGTATTTTATTAATTGTTTTTGGAAATTTCTTAATCGAAGTTTGTTTAATTGCTTTAGGCGTATTACTTATTGTTTATGCAGTTGATTTGATTGTTAGAAATGTTGAATATCTAAAATCACTAACAATGGCTAATAAGCTTAAACAATTATTAATGCCAATTGTAATAATAATTATAGGAGTATTATTTATTGTTTCACGTTGGAAACTTGTTGATGTTGTTTTCATAATAATAGGTGCTGTTATTACTGCTTTAGGAATTTATTATATTTTATCTAAAGATGATACTATGCATATTGAAAAAAGAGATGATGATATTGATATAGAATAGTTTGAGTTTTAAAAACTCAGCTTTTTGTTTTTTAAATAATTCTTGAAAAAAATAGTAAAAAATATTACAATATTAATGTCACCTTTTGAGGTAAAAATAAGTCTTAATTGTGAGGAATAAATTATGAGAAATATTTCAAATGATGAGTTTGAAAATAAGTATTATAAGTACAAACAAATGATTTATAATATTAGTTATACATATGTAAAGAACACTTATGATGCTGATGATATAACTCAAGATGTTTTTATGAAATACTTAAACTCAGATGAACAATTTGCAACCGAAGATAATGAAAAGTTTTGGCTCATTAGAGTTACTATAAATACGTCGAAAACTTTTGTTACTAGCTCATGGAAGAAAAAAGTATTTGTTGATGAGGAACTTATTAATAGAACCTCAGATGCAAAAAAAGAAGTGGGTGAACTCTTTGAATTGGTAAGTAAACTTCCGTCTAGATACAAGGAACCTATAGTATTATTTTATTATGAAAATATGTCTATTGGTGAAATTTCTCATACTTTAGGAATTTCTGAAAGTGCTTGCAAGAAGCGCTTAGAACGTGGAAGAAATATGCTTCGTGAAAAGGAGAATTTGAAAAATGGATAATGATTTTGAAAAAAGATTAAGAAATTCCAAGAATAATATTAATGAATCCTTAAAGAATAATCCTCAATACATTTATGAATATTGTAAAAAAGGCAGTTATAAAGAGAAAAAAAGAAAACTAAAATGGAATTTAGTCGTAAAATATTCAATGGCTGTTTTAATGCTTACTTTCTTGATGATAATTGTTTTTAATACTACAACAGTTGATACAGAAAATAATTATAATCGTTATAACTCATATATAAAAGAAAATCGCTATAAACTTTATTATAATATGAAAAGTTATAATGAGGTGAATCAACTATTCTATAATTACAATGAGGAAAATGTAAATAATATTATTTTTGATTTAGAAGAAAATAATAAAAATATGCCAAGCAATGATAATAATACTATTGAAACTGCAGATATTGTGAAGAGAAAAGGAGATTATCTTTATTACATTCCTAAAACTTCAAATATCGAAAATAAAGTTGAAGAAAAACTTTATGTTCTTAATATTAAAGAACAAGTTGAAATAGTTAAAGTATTTAACTATAAACACGCAAAAGATATCGAGATGAATAAAGATTTATATGTTACTGATAAATATTTGATTTTACATACAATCATAAAAAATAGTTCAAATGCTAAATATGGAAAAAGTAAATTTACAATCTTCGATATAAATTCATATAATATTGTGAAAGAGTTACTTGTGCCTAGTGCTGAAGCAACTGTAAATGTAAATGGAAATGATGTATACATTATTGCAAAATATGATAACTTTACAGAATCATTTGAGTGTCCTTCATATTACATAGATGGAAAAGAAGTTGCTAAAGATGTGAAAGATATTTTATGGTGTAATGGTTTAGGTATGGATGCAAGTTTCTATTTAATGATTTTTAAAATTTCCGTTTTAGATGACATTAAAATAGAAGATTATGTATATTTATTATCTAATATAAATAATATTTATATGACAAATAACTATATATATTTGTTTAAAAATGTATTAAGTCAAACTAAAACAAATAATAATGTTCTTCAAACAATTAATACTGATTGTGTTATTATCGATATAAATAACTCAATGTTACCTAAAGATTTAATTACTATTAGTGGAGAGTGTAACAGTTTTAGTAATATTTATGAAATTGATAACTATTTATATATTGCTAGTGTAAGTACTTATAACATAGGAACAATAGTTAATAATAAATTTATAAACGATACAACTGAATATAGTAGTTATTTAACAATTTATGGATCATTATCAGAAAATGATCCTGCTATTGTAAAAGTATCACAAACTGAAATTAATGCCAACATTGAATCGGTAATTTTTGAAAAAGAAAAAGCTTTAGTTATAACTGATAAAGATATTCGAATGTATCAGTTAGTGGGTAGTAAATTCAAGTGCAAAGAAAAAGAAGCAATCAATTTTAAAGAAGGATCATTTAAGAAAGTTTATAAAGATAAATATATAATAGAAGTAGATGTTAAAAATATTAATAATTCTTCAAATTATTTTGATTTTATTACAGTTTATGATATAAATAATTTTAAAATTAAAGAATTTGATGAGAGTATAAATTACAAATCTAATATATTTACTAAGTTTGGTTCGATTAAACCTGAACGAAGCTTTATGATTGACGTTAAAAATGATGTCTTTGGTTTTGATACAATTGGCCAATTATCTTTAAATGGTAACATAGAATATTTTAGTAATTATGTTATTTTTAAACTTGATATTGAAAATGATAAAATAGAATTATTAAAAGAAATAATAATTTCTAATAATGATTTATCAGTTCAAGAACATTCACAGTTAGAAAAAATGATAACAATAGATGATAAATACTATTTATTTGGATTGAATCAAATAAGAGTATACAGGTTAAAAGACAAAAAACTTAGTATTGTACAAACAATAAATATCTCTGAGTAAATTAAAACAGTCATATAACTATTAATTATATGACTGCTTTTATTTATTTTAGTCTTTTTGATTGCTCAAGAATTGTTTCTTCAATTTCATTGTTTAAATATATTTTTCTAAAGATTAGTTTAACCGCTCTTTCCACATCTTTACCTTTAGAATAATCAGCACGACATAAGAAGTTTATTCTTTCATCATCGATAAGTTTTCTCGCTACAAATGAATCCTTATCTTGGTAGATGGCTATAGCGTGTCCTCCACGTTCTTTTACAATTTTCATACATGGAACATCAGTAATTCCATCGCCGATATAAATAAGATTTTTATAAGGTATGAATCTGTCTTTATCATCGATTCTTGAGTTTAGATTAAAGTCATCAATAACATCAAGAACACCTTTAGAGATGCGAAATATGAATTGAGTTTTGGTTGTGTAATTTACAGCTCTTAAAGGCCAGTCAGCATTTCCTCTTTCATTATAGTGAAATTCGGAAGCATATACACTTGTAAATTTATCATAAATTGGTGTACCTTCAATTATTTCTTTTAAACCTGAAGAGAGAATATAATGAGTCACATTAAGACCCAAAGTTTTTCCGTAATCATTTATTCTATCAAACCAGTCGGCTACACCTTCAAAAAGTTGCACATCTTTGCCAAGTTCACTAAATGATGATTTAGTTATAGGGATGTCTTTTTTCTTAGCTTCCTTTATCATAAGGTACATATATGATAAGATTCTATCCATATTGTTTTTATTTGCAAGTTCATCAGCTTTTTGCCAAAAGTCCTTTGCCTCTAAACCTATTGAAGGTATAAATCCATATTCTTGCATATCTTTTGGACTAAGTGTTTTATCGAAATCATACATTATTGCTATATTTTTATTAGACATAATCTGTCCTCCTCGTATAATATTATATCATTTTTTTCATTATTTTTCAATAACTAGGAAGTATTTATTTAGATAACTTTAAGACAATTTTTTATTGAAAAAAAGAGATATATTTTCATTTTAATAATTACTTGAAAATGATAAAACCTTATGATATAATTAGCACACAAAAGAGGAGAATTTAAAGTGATAACTAAAATTATTGATAGACAAAGAGACTTCTTTTTAAAAGGAAGTACTTTAAATATAAAGTTTCGCTTGATGAATTTAGAAAAATTAAGAAGTTTAATATTATCTAATTATGATGATATAATTACTGCATTTTCAAAAGAATTCAATAAAAGCGAATTTGATGTTGCGTCCACTGAAATATCAATGGTCATTTCAGAAATTGATTTCTTTATAAAGAATTTAAAAAAATTAGTTAAAGTAAAAAAAGTAAAAAGTAATATGATAAATATACCATCTAAGGGCTATATAATACCTGAGCCATATGGTGTATGCTTAATAATGAGTCCTTGGAATTACCCTTTTCAACTTGCAATGCTGCCACTAGTTGGAGCAATTGCTTCTGGAAATACGGTTGTTTTAAAGCCATCCAATTACTCACCAAATGTATCAATTGTATTAGAAAATATTTTGTCAAATTTTGATAAAAGATTAATTAGTGTAGTCCTTGGTGGACGAGAAGTTAATCAAAATTTGCTTGATCACAAATTTGATTATATTTTCTTTACGGGAAGTGTAAATGTTGGCAAATTTGTGATGGAGAAAGCGGCTCGAAATTTGACTCCTGTAACTTTAGAGTTAGGAGGTAAGAGTCCTTGTATTGTTGATGCAAAATGTGATTTGGATATTGCTTGTAAAAGAATTGTTTGGGGAAAATACTTGAATGCTGGTCAAACATGTGTAGCTCCAGATTACATTTTAGTACATAAAAATATTCATGATGATTTTGTTACAAAAGTTCTTGAATATATTGAAAGTTTTTATTATAAGAATAATCGTTTATCAAAAGATTTCCCAGAAATAATAAATGATAAACATCTTGATAGACTTAAGAATTTAATTTTGAAAAATAATTTAGTTTTTGGTGGCAATGTTAAAGGACGTACTCTAGAACCTACAGTTTTAGATAATATTTCTTTTGGAGATAAAATTATGAAGGAAGAAATATTTGGTCCAATAATGGCTATTATTGAATATGAAAATATTGATAATATTATATATGATTTGAAAAGAATGAATAAGCCATTAGCGTTATACATTTTTTCAAATGATAGAAAAATTATCAAAAAGGTTCTTCGAAACATATCTAGCGGAGGGGCTTGCATAAATGATGTTATAATGCATTTAACAAATGATAAATTACCTTTTGGTGGTGTTGGTACTAGTGGAATGGGTAGTTATCATGGTCAAAAATCATTTGAAACATTTTCACATTATAAATCAGTTTTTGAGAAATCAAAATCAGAGTTTCAAGTTAAATACCCTCCTTATAATGAGAAAAAATTAAAAACTATAAAAAAATTAATGAAAGTAAATGAGGTTAAGTAGAATGAAAAAAAAGATTCTTTTGATTTTCTTTGGATTCCTATTGTTTTGTTTAATTGGATGCGAAAGTACAACTTTTACTATAACATTTACATATGAAGATGGAACTGAAATTACCAAAGTAGAAGTTAAAGGGGGTTCAACAATTACAGAATTTCCAGAAGTTGTTATCCCTGAAGGCTATGTTTTTAATGGCTGGGATAAAGACCTAACAAATATTAAATCAGATTTAACTGTTATTCCTAAGTTTTCAAAAAAAGAATGTCAAGTTAAATTTGTTGATGAAGAAAATAATGAAATACTTAATGTAAAAGTTGAATATGGTTCATCTGTAACCCCTCCTCAAGCACCTGAAAAAGACAAGTATGTGTTTGTGAAGTGGGACAAAGACCTATCAAAGATTACTGAAGATTGCATCATTAAACCTATTTATGAGTATAATTATGTTACAATTAAATTTATGGTTGATGACAAAATTTATGAAGAACTTGAGGTGAAAAAAGGAGAGGCTATTAGTCTTTCTCAAAACCCAGAAAAAGAAGGGTATGATTTTGTTTCATGGGATAAAGAATTGGAAAACATTACAGAAGATGTAGTCGTTAATGCTATTTTCAAAAAGAAAGTATTTAAAGTAACTTATTTATATGAAAATGGTGAAGAAATTTGTACAAAAGAATTTGAATATAATGAAATGCTTACTTTTCCAACTCCTCCAGTAGTTAAAGGTTATACCTTTGATAAATGGAATCTTGAAGAGATTAATGTTGTTAGTGGGTTACAAGTTAAAGCTCTTTATAAGGTTAATGAATATACGATAACTTATTATAATGGTAAAGAAGAAGTTAAATTAGAACCAAGTGTTTATACAATTAATGATCTTGTTTATTTACAAGAAATTGAAAAGACTGGATATATTTTTGCTGGTTGGTTTGAATCAGAAACATCAACTAAACGTTTAGTTAATTTTAATTATCAAGAAACTGGCAATAAAACTTTATATGCACGTTTTGAAAGTGATACAAGAACAGATATAACTGTTCCTAAAGGAACTTTTACAATTACAGAAATAGCTAAGTTCCCACATTCACAAAATCCTAATTTGATGATTTATCAACCAGTATTACCAAGTAATGCTCCAACATCATCAAAAACACTTTATAATTATGAAATTGCTGATACAACAATCGCAACTATATCTATTTATTCAACAATCACTCCGCTTTCGCCTGGTATCACAGTGTTAAAAGCAACATACCAAAAAGATCCAACACAAGTAGGCTATGCGCTAATTCAAGTATCAAGTGATGGAGTAAAAGCAGTTACTGTTGAGGAAGTTTCGAAAATTAATTCCTATAAAGTACGCTTCCGTGATAGCAATAGTAATATATTCTTAACACAAACTGTTAAAGAAGGATTTGATGCAGTTTTACCGCTTCCACCTATTGTGGAGAATAAAGGATTTTCAGGTTGGGAAGGCGATTATTATAATATCAAAAAAGATTCATATGTAAGAGCTACTTACAGTTTAAAACAGAATCGATTTGTTGGAAAGACTGTTAGTATTTTAGGTGATAGTATGTCAACATACAAGGGTATTATACCTGAAGGATTTGCTTGCTTTTACCCTTATGCAACATGTGATGTTAATAATCCAAACCAAACATGGTGGATGCAAATTATTAATAAATTAGGAATGCAATTATTAATGAATAATTCTTATTCTGGTAGCTGTGTTAGTGATGGTACAGGTAATAAACCAGCAGTTACAAAAGATAGATTAAGTTATTTAATTCCAGCAAATGATAAAGAAGAAAAACCAGATATTATTATAATCTTTATGGGTGCAAATGACTGTGGAAGCAGATATGTTAGTTTGAGCACATTCACAAGAGATTATGAAATAATGATGAAAAACATAAAGGAATTATGCCCAGATTCAGAAATATTTTTAATGACTTTACCTGACGCTAATTTCTTTAGTTCACAAGATAGAATAGATTATAATAAAGTAATTGAAAATAATGCTACAAAGTTTTCTTGTCATTTGTTAAGTTTAGATAATGTTTATACAAGACAAACTAGTTCACAATATTTATGTGATTCAATTCATCCAAACTTTAAAGGTATGACTTCTATAGCTAATGTTTTATACAATCAAATGAAACTTTTAGAGTAACAATAAAAGGTAGTTAGATCTACCTTTTTTCTTTGGATAATAATTATTATTTTCCCATTTTTTTTAATATATTTATAAAAAATGAAAATTAATCGATTATTTTATTTTATAATAATACATTTATCTAATTTTGTGAAATTAATTATTGTTTTATTTGATAAAAAAGTATATAATATATATATAATAAAATTTGTGGAGACTATTATGGTAATTATTGTAAATGATGCTAATAAAGTATTTATTTCTGAAGATGTTAAACCATATTTAAATATGAAAGCAATGATGGCCTTTGATATTGGTTTAGATTATATGCTTGTCGGTTTATATTCTGGTTCATGCAAAGGAAATGTAAATACATTTGGAACAAATACAATAGAGCGTAATGTCTTTGGTGACTTCGTTATTTTGAAATATGATGAAAAGCATAGTGCTCCTACTGAATTTACAAATAGTGAAGAACTAATAGATATAATTCTAAAAATCATTTCTAAAAATGATTATTTAACTTTAGAAAATACAGTTAAAGAAGAATTGCCAAGCAAACAAATTACTTTTGGAACATATCCTCAATCACTAATCATTGACAGAAATTTAATTTCTGAACTTGAGGAAATTGAAGAAACTAATGAAAAGGACTATTTATATCATAAGGGAAAATATTATATCCGTATTCCTAATAATAAAGATCGTTATGTGAAGGTAAGGGGCAAAAGATTTCAAGCTGTAGAAGGAATAAATTATTATTTTGCTGTTGAACCAATAAAATGGGATATATTATATGATGGTGATGAAAAAATGCTTTTGTCTAGTAAGGTTATTGATTACTATCCTTATAATATTAATTCTCATAATATAATGCTTGATGATCGAAAAATTGATGAAAATGAGTACTATTTTTCAGATGTGCGAAAGTATCTTAACAAATACTTTTATAATATAGCTTTTTCAGAAAAAGAAAAAGAAAAAATAATTAGTCCTATTAGTGACAATAATTTCCAGGACCGTGTAACTTTACTATCTTTAGAAATAATAGATTATGTAAATAATATAAATTGTAAAGCAACGGATTATTGTGAGTTTATTGGTTTGGAAGAATTAGATGAAAATCTTAATGTTAGTTGGTGGTTAAAAAGTAAAGGACAATCAGAAACAGATGTAAAAACGATAACTAACAAGGGAAAAGAAACAACTGATAAAAATTGTTATAATACAAGATGTGGCATTAGACCACTTATAAACTTAAAGAATAAAGCTTTTTAATAGGCTTTATTTTTATACAATAAACATTTATAAGTTTATTGTCATTTTATATGTATTGTAAAAAAGTAGTTGTTAATATATAATAATTATAAATATATAAGAGGTTATTATGCTTAAACTTAAGAATATAAAAAAGAATTATAAAACTGATTTTGGTGACGTTGAAGCCCTAAAAGGAATTACTTTAAATTTCCGTAAAAGTGAATTTGTGTCTATACTTGGCCCTAGTGGCTGTGGGAAAACAACACTTTTAAATATTATAGGTGGGCTAGATAGATACACATCTGGAGATTTATTAATTAATGGAAAAAGTACAGAGGACTTTAATGATCGTGATTGGGATAATTATCGTAATCATTCTGTAGGCTTTGTTTTTCAAAGTTATAATTTAATTCCTCATTTAACTGTTTTTGAAAATGTTGAACTTGCATTAACATTATCAGGTGTAAAGAAGGAAAAACGAAATAAAATGGTTAAAGATGCCTTGGAAAAGGTAGGTCTTGCTGATAAGTTAAAAGTTAAACCTAATCAATTGTCAGGTGGACAAATGCAAAGAGTTGCAATTGCGAGAGCATTAGTTAATAACCCCGAGATATTATTAGCTGATGAACCAACAGGTGCTCTTGATACAAAAACAAGTATTCAGGTTTTGGATTTATTAAAGGAAATAGCTAAAGAAAGATTAGTTATTATGGTAACTCATAATCCTGATCTTGCTAAGACATACTCGACAAGGATTATTTCATTACTTGATGGAAATGTTATTAGTGATTCTAATCCATATGAGGGTGCAAAAGAAAGTAAACAAGAGAAAGTTGAAAAAAAGAAAAAAACTTCAATGTCGTTTCTTACTGCTTTATCATTAAGTTTAAAGAATTTACTAACTAAAAAGGGAAGAACTTTTTTAGTGGCTTTTGCAGGAAGTATCGGTATTATTGGAATCGCCACAATACTTGCCATTTCTTCAGGGTTTAAAAAATATATAAAGAATGTTGAAGAAGATACATTATCTACATATCCATTAACTATTTATGAAAAAGAAACAAATATGTCCTCGTCACTAGAAATGATAATGGGCAAAAATAATAACAAAGAAAATCGTAATGATGGAAAAATATATTCAAACAACATATTTTCTGAACTTATGAGTTCAGTAATTTCTGGTACACATACTAACAATTTAGAAGCTTTTGATGCTTACTTAAGAGAAAATGAAGAATTACTTGGTAAATATGTTAGTTCAATTGAGAGACATTATGGAATTACAGTAGATGTATATGCCAATGACTTAAATAATATTTTTAAGGTGAATCCATCTAGTATTTTCGATGATGCATTTAAAAAAGCTGGTATGAGTGGGATGACTAGTGGCTTTACTTCAAGCATGAATATTTGGTCACAAATGCTTAGTAATAAAGATTTAGTTAAATCTCAATATGATTTGTTGATAGGTTCATGGCCTAAAGAATATAATGAAATATTATTAGTTGTTGATAAAAATAATGAAATACCTGATTATGCACTTTTTGCTTTAGGATTAAAACCACAGGAAGAACTTGATGAGATTCTTAAAGCAGTAAAAGAAGGACGCAAACCAAATATTAAAGAATCATCATATATGTTTAGTGATTTATTGAATCTAACATTTAAATTGGTTTTGAAAGCTGATTTATATGAGCAGAATAAGTCTGGTAGTGGTTATGAATTAATGGAAAATGATCAAGAGTATATGAAAAAATTACTAAGTCAATGTGTTGATTTGAAAGTAACTGGTATTATTAGACCTAACGAAGATGCGGTTGCTCAGTCTATCCGTGGTGTTGTTTGTTATGATTCTAGTTTAATTGAATATATAATTAATGAAACAAATTCTAAAGAAATTGTGAAAAAACAATTAGCTAATCCAAAAGTTGATGTTTTCTCAAATCTTCCATTTATGAGTGAAGATCTAACAATGGAGTCATTAAATCAATTAATTGAGTCTATACCTGACGAAACTCAAAAAGCACAAATTAAAAAATCAATTGAAGAAGCTAAAGCAAATGGTTATAGTGATGAAATGATAATTAGTTTTATTAGAAGTAATTTAGATAAAATTCTTTCGTATAGCGGTATAACAATTGGAACTTATGAAGGAAACCTAACAAAACTAGGAGTTGGTTCCTTTGATAAACCCAAAGCGATAAATATTTATCCTTTAAACTTTTCCTCAAAAGATGAAATTGTAAGAATTATTGAAGAATATAATAAGAAGGTTACATCTGATGGTAGAACTGATTTAGTTATTGAATATACAGATTATATAGGAATATTAATGAGTTCAATATCTGATGTTATAGATGCTGTTTCCTATGTTCTATTTGCTTTTGTTGCTATATCACTAGTTGTTTCATCGATTATGATAGGAATTATAACGTATATTTCTGTTCTTGAGAGAATAAAAGAAATAGGAGTTTTAAGAAGTGTTGGTGCTTCCAAACTAGATATATCTCATGTATTTAATGCGGAAACAATTATAATCGGTTTTAGCTCGGGTGTATTAGGAATTTTAATTACCTTGCTTCTACTAATACCAATAAACATTATAATAGGAAACCTTGCAAACATACACAATGTTGCTAAACTTCCTGTGGAAGGTGCCTTTATATTAATAGCAATAAGCGTCGTCTTAAGCGTAATTGCGGGTCTAATTCCTGCTATCACAGCTGCAAGAAAAAATCCTGTAGAAGCATTACGTAGTGAGTAAAAATGATAGTCATACATAAATTAAAGAATAATCATCTTTAAATGTATGACTTTTTCTTTAAAAATAGTATTGACTAATAATCACCTTTAGAGTAATATAATAGGTGAAAAAGGTGGAAAAAAATGAAAAAATTGAGCTTTGTTTTACTAATTTTTATATCATTTTGTTTATGTGCTTGTAGTAGTTACAAAAATAAAAGTGGCGTAATTTGTGTTAATTCTAGTTTTATAGATGTTTCTATTTATGATTATTCACTTGATAAGTGTGAAAATGCTTTTGATAATATAGAAAATATCTTTAAACAAATTGCTAAACTTTGTGATTATAAAACTTCATATGAAGGGTTAAACAATGTATATACAATAAATAGTTCAGAAAAAGAAGTTGTTGTTGATGAGTTCTTATATGATTTACTAAAAGAAGCAGTAGATTATCAAACAATTACTGAAGGATTATACAACCCTTTTATGGGTAATATTTATGATGCATACGATGAATTGTTAGCAATGAATATAGGAAATATTACCTTAGATAAAATACCAAATGATAACTTTCTTAAGACGGAATTAAATAATTCAAAAAATACAAAAATTATTTTTAGTGAACAGGGAAGAAGCGTAAGAAAAATTGGTGATGGAAAAATTGATCTTCGAGATATCGCCAATAGTTATGCTCTTAAACTTTCGAAAGCATATTTAAATAATCAAGGTATTTATAACTATTTTCTAAATGTAGATTTAAATAATGTTTCTTTGGGCAATAAACATAATTCTTCGTATTATAGTGTTGGTGTTAGAGATATTGATTCTTTGGTTTTAAAAATTAAAAATAAAGATATTTGTTCTAGTTCAATATTAGAAAACAATTTTGATTTATACGGGAAAAGATATCATAAATTTATAAGTACAGTTTCTGGAAAACCAGAAAACATGTATGATATTTGTGTTGTTATTGATAATGATCCTGTTAGAGTTTCTATATTTAGTAGGATATTTATCACTTTAGAAACCGAAAAGTTTACTAAGTTTTATTTGAAATATAATTTTGATATTCTAATATTTAAAGATAAAGAAATAGTTTATCAGACAAAGAAGGAAAATATATATGGATAAAAAATATATAACTGATATTTTTTTAACTCTTGGAATGATCTTTTTAATTATAATTATAATAATTATAAGTAAAACAGGAATAGCTGGTGAAAACTTGACTGCTGAAGTTTGGCATGAAAATGTTCTTCTAGATAGAATTAATCTTTCAAGTGTCTTTACAAATGGTGAAAAAGAATATGATTTTGATGGTGTTCATATCACTATAAAATACAAAAAAGATATGATTTGGATTGATGAGACTGATTGCCCAAATAAAAGATGTTTAGAAAATGGTAAGATTAGCTCGCCAACAAGCCATATCGTATGTACACAATGTAATTTTCGAATTATCATAAAAAGTAATGTTAATATTTACGATGTTATTTTAGATTAATTAACTTTCATTATGACATAATATGATATTTTTCATTAATATAATGCTAATAATTATTTTTTTTGATAAGTATTTTAGACCTTAAAAGGGTCTTTTTTTATCTTCTTATGTCTTTAGGTATATTTATTTAAATAAAATAATGTACAATTAATGCACAAAGGATAGGTGAAAAAATGCTTAAAGCTCAATTCTTTATTCGTAAAACAGTTTTATATGTTCGCTTTTCTGGTGAACTTGATCAAAGATCAATTGAAAAAGTCCGTGTGCGAGTAAGTGAATTAATTACTAATTATAAAATAGAGTATTTAGTAATTAATTGTCGGGAACTCACATTTATGGATAGTTCGGGAATTGGATTTATTATTGGAAGATATAATCAATTGAAATTAATTGATGGGAAGATATTTATTTGTGAAATGAATGATTTAATAACTCGTATAGTGAATATTTCGGGTTTATCACGTATTGTCAACTTAACAAAGACTGAAGAAGAAGCTAACTATTTGGTGGAGGGTATGTATGAAAAAATTCATAAATTGCGAGTTTAATGCTGATTTAAAAAATGTTATTGTTTCCCGTGGAATAATTGCTAGTTTTTTTATGGACGAAGATGTTAATATTAATATAATTAATGAAGTTAAAACTATAGTTAGTGAAGCAGTTACAAATGCTATTATACATGGATACAAAAATGGTGAAGGAATAGTAGGTCTTAACATTGATTACGATAATAATGTATTAAAAATTGAGGTTATTGATAAGGGCGTTGGAATTGAGAATATTGAGGAAGCTCGTACACCTCTTTTCAGTACAGGATCAAGTAAAGAAAGAGCAGGACTTGGCTTTACAATTATGGATATTTTCTCAGATAAACTTGAGATATTCTCAAAGGTTAATGAAGGAACCAAAGTGGCTATAACCAAATATATTGCATAAAATGGATAAAAAAGATGAACTATTTCTTGAAAATATAGATCTTGTTGATAGGATTATTAATAAATTGTATTATTATAATTATTTACGTGATGATTTGCGTCAAGTTGCTTTAATGGGCCTTTTCAAAGCTGTAAACAAATATAATGATGAATATGGTGTGCTTTTCTCTACATACGCTTCTTATTTTATAATAGGAGAAATAAAAAGAGAATTGCGAAACAATAAACTTATCAAGACGGGGAAGAAAGTAACTAAAGTTATTACTTTGTTACATGATAATTATACTTTGAAAGAAATAAAAGAAGTAACGGGATTTGCTGATGATATAATTTATACAGGATTAATGTATAAGGATAATATAAAATCTTGTGAAGTTGAAAGCATAGATTTAATAAAATCATCATCAAATGATTCATTCTTAAATGATTTAGAAATAATTTTGAAAGGAGATTTATTAAAAGTTATAAAATTAAAATATGTAAAGAATTTATCGCAAAAGGAAATATCAGAAATAATGAATATAAGTCAAGCAAGTGTTTCAAGAATAGAGAAAAAAGCCTTGGAAATTCTTCGGAAAAGTTATTAATTTTAGGTTTATTTTCTTTTTATCTGAATATAATGAAGTATGAGAAATATTAGTAATGCTTATCAAAAAAATGTAAATGATGTTTTAAAATATTATCAATCATCTGTGAGTGGTTTAAACCAAGAATTAGTTTCGAAGAACAAGAACAAATATGGAAGTAATAAAATCCAAGATACTAAACGAAAAAGTATTATAATGGTATTTTTAGAGCAATTTTGTAACTTACTAGTTATTGTTTTAATTATTGCTTCTATATTATCGCTATTTACAGGAGGAATAGAAAATACAATAGTTATTCTTGTTGTTATTACATTAAATGCTATTTTAGGAACATTTGAATATTTCAAAGCTGAAAAAAGCATTGAAAGCTTAAAGGAATTATCTAGTTTAGAAGCATATGTTTTAAGAGATAATAAAAAAATTGTAATCGATTCCAATGATGTGGTTTGTGGAGATTATGTGTTTTTAAAAAGTGGTGATATTGTACCTAGTGATATTAGAATAATATCCGCTTCATCTTTAGAGTGCGATGAAAGTATGCTTACTGGCGAGAGTGCATTGTGTGAAAAAAATAGTGAGGTAATTGATAAAGATTTGCCTATCGGTGAAAGAAAAAATATATTATATAGAGGAACGAAAATAATTACTGGTAAAGCAGAAGGTGTAGTATTTTCAGTTGGTACTGATACAGAAATAGGTAAAATATCTTTAATGATGCAAAAGATTAAGAAAAAAAAGAGCCCATTAGAAAAAGATATTGATAAATTCAGCAAAGACTTAGCCATAATTATTTTGGTAATTTGTCTTATTGTTTTCTTGATGAGTGTATATAGACATATCTCTCTTTTAGATTCATTAATGTTTGCTATAAGTTTAGCTGTTGCTGCAATACCAGAAGCCTTGCAAACAATAGTTACTATTGTTCTTGCGATATCAACTGAAAAAATAGCTAAAGAGAAAGCTATTGTAAAGGATATTAAGGCCTTAGAAACTTTAGGAAATATTGATGTTATATGTACGGATAAAACAGGAACTCTAACAGAGAATAAAATGATTGTTGAGGGATTTTATTATGATAATCAAGAATTGAGTAGTATCAATAATGAACTTTTTAAAGATGCCTTAATACTATGCAACGATAGTAATAATGATAAAAATAGTAAAACTGTAAATACAGATGATGCTATAATTAGATTTTTCAAAGAAGAAGAAGTTTTGAAAACGAAAGATCAATATCGAAGAATTTATGAGATTCCTTTTTCGTCTAAACGTAAAATGGCTGTTTCGGTTAATCTTTATAAAAAAGATAAAATGATGTTTGTAAAGGGTGCTAGTGATTTATTGTTAAATGCTTGCATATTATCACATAACGAAAGGAAAAAAATTGAAAAAGTTATTGATGAGAAAAGTGCTAAAGGTTATCGAGTAATTAGTGTAGCTTATAAAAAGAATCCTAAAGAATATACTATAGATAATTTGACTTTTATTGGTTTAGTCTTTATTGTTGATCCAATAAAAGAAAAAGCATATGAAACGATAACAGAGTTAAAGAAGTATCATATAAGACCAATTATGATAACTGGTGATCATGTCTTAACTGCTTTGAACATTGCTAGGAAGACAGGAATAAATGAAGGAAATGATAATTATTTAACAGGGGAAATGCTTGAGAAAATGTCTGATGATGAACTTAAGAACAAACTAGATACAGTTAGTGTTTATGCAAGAGTATCCCCTAGTGACAAGATTCGAATTGTTACTCTTCTTCAAGAAAAGGGTTATAGTGTCGCTTTTTTAGGCGATGGAGTTAATGATGCACCTGCAATAAAAAAGGCTGATGTTGGCGTTTCTATGGGTATTAGCGGAACAGAAGTATCAAAAGAAGCTAGTGATGTAATTTTAATGGATGATAACTTAGCAACGGTAATGAAAGCAGTAAAAAGAGGAAGAAAGGTGTATCAAAACATCCAAAACGCAATTTTGTTTTTGATTGCTGGAAACATTGCTGGAATTTTTATAGTTTTGTATACATCTTTATTAAATCTACCAATTCCTTTTGCTCCGGTTCACTTGCTATTTATTAATTTAATAAATGATAGTCTCCCAGCTATAGCCATAGGCATTGAAGAAGGAAGTGTAGACGAGAGAGAATTATTATATCCTCGTAAGAAGAGTAGTCCCCTACTTTCCCCAAAAGTTGTTAGAAGAATACTTATTGAAGGATTTTTAATTGCCTTTTTTACAAATTTATCGTATTTATACGGATTAAAGAATGATATGTATGTTTCTCGCACAATGGTTTTTGTTACAATTACAGTTGCAAGGTTATTTTATAGTTTCAATTGTCGTAATCGAGTTTCTTTTATACTTGCAAATAATCATAAGAAAAAAATCAATAAAACTTTGCTATTTTCAATTGTTGTTGGACTAGCGCTTGTTAATAGCTTATTATTTGTTGAAGGTTTGCATAAAATGTTTGCTATTGCTTCAGTCGAACTAGAAGAAATTGCCTTTGCTTATATAATGGGTTTATTGCCTTATTTGTCAATTCAAATGATTTTCATTGTCAGAGATTTAAATTATAAAAGAAAAAATAAAGAAAAAAAAGTAATTTCTAAAATCAAGTGTAATGCTTGATTTTTTTGCTTGTATAAAACTATATATTCATGAAATAATAAGATAAAGTGGTGATTAAATGGAAGATTTTAATTTAAAGGATAAACTTGAAAAAATTAAAAAGAATGAGCCTAAAAGAAACATTTTAAAAAATAGTCTAAAAGCTTTTTTAGTTGGCGGAATAATTTGTGCTTTATGCGAAATAATTTTTATGCTTTATCATATGAAGTTTGATAAAGATGTTTCTAATAGTTATACAATTCTTACGATTATTTTTATAGCTGCCATACTTACTAGTTTTGGTATTTATGATCGTATTGGTCAATTTGCTGGATGTGGATCGATTGTTCCCATAACAGGATTTGCCAATTCAATGACTTCTTCAGCAATAGAATCACATAGTGAAGGTTTAGTTTTAGGAGTTTTAAATAATATTTTTAAACTTGCTGGAAGTGTTATTTCAGTATCGATTATATGTGGAGTTATAAGTGGTTTAATCAGATATCTTGGAGGTGTAATTTTTGGGTAAGGTTGGTAAAAGTAGTTATCTTTTTCATAACGTTTATATAAAAAGTTTTTCATCTGTAGTTGGTCTTAAAGAATATAATGGTCCAATTGGAAAATATTTTGATGAACATTTTGATTCTTTATTAGTTGATGGTGAAAAAAGTTTTGAAAAATCAGAGATTGCAATGAATAAAAAATCAATAAGCCTTTGCTTAACAAAAGCTAATTTATCAGAAAATGATGTCAATGTTTGTTTTGCAGGTGATTTAAATAATCAGATATCAATAAGTAGTTATACTTTACGTGATATAAATATTCCTTTCATTGGAATATTTGCTGCGTGTTCAACTTGCACTTTAGGAATAATTAATTCAGCGTTTTACCTTGAAAATAATGGTTCGTATGCACTTTCATGTACTTCAAGTCATAATTGTACTGCTGAGAGACAATTCCGATATCCGAATGAATATGGGACTCAACGGGCTGAAACGTATACTTCGACTGTAACAGGTGCTAGTAGTATTTTACTAACTAACGAAAAGACAAATTTAGTTGTACGCAGAGCAACAATTGGTCGCGTTGTTGATGGAAATTTTAAAGATAGTCAAGATATGGGTAGAGCTATGGCACCTAGTGCGTATCATACAATAAAAAGGCATTTACTTGATTTTAATTTGACCATTGATGAATATGATAAAATCTTTACAGGAGATTTATCAACTTATGGAAGTAAATTGTTAATAGATTTATTCAAAGAAGATGGGATTGATATTTCCAATAAATATGAAGACTGTGGGAACATAATCTATGATAAAGAAAATCAAGAGGTTATGTCTGGTGGTAGTGGATGCGGCTGTGTAGGAGTTGTTTTAAGTGGATATATTCTCAAAAAATTACTATCACATGAATATAAAAAAGTATTAGTTTGTGCAACAGGAGCCCTAATGAATCCTATTATGCTTGCCCAAAAAGAAACAATACCTTCAATATGTCATGCTGTTTCTATTGAGGTGATGTAATGGTTATACTTTATGCTTTTTTGGTTGGCGGATTGATTTGTGCTATAGCGCAAATTATAATGGATAAATTAAAAATAATGCCTATTTACGTAACTTGTCTTTTAGTAGTTATTGGAGCACTATTAGATTTCTTCAGTATATATGATAAACTAGTGGAATTTGCCCATATGGGAGCAATGATACCAATTTCTTCATTTGGACATGCAATATGTCATGGAGTATACGAAGAAATACAAACAAGTGGATTTATGGGTATTTTTACAGGAATCTTTAAAAACGTAAATGTTGGAATAACAAGTGCCATATTTTTTGCATTTATAGCTGGTATTCTTGTAAAGCCAAAAGGATAAGAAAGGAGGTAAAATCATGCCAAAATTAAGATGTAGTGTTAACAAATGTATGTATAATCAAAGTCGTTATTGCATGCGTAACCGAATTCATATTCAAGGAAGTCAAGCTATATATGAGGACGAAACTCAATGTGGAACATTTAAGTTAGCTCCAGAAAAAGACTTTAAAAACATGGATACAGAATTTGCTTATATGGATGAAGCTAATGAACATTTAAGTATTAATTGTGATTGCGTAAAATGTAAGTATAACGAAAATGATCTTTGTCATAAAGAGAATGTTAAAATAAGCGGATCTAACGCTGATTGCCGTCAAGATACTGTTTGCGAATCATTTGAGAAAAAATAAATAAGTTGATGCGAGACAATATTCGTCTTGCATCTTTTTAAATTATTAAATCCTTTGTCTTTACATTTATTTAAAACTATGATAAAATAATATAAATAAAATTAACGAAAACGGAGAATGAAAATGAGTAAAATAAAGTTTTGTGCATTAGGAGGATTAGGAGAGAACGGAAAAAATCTATATGTTGTAAGTGTAGATGGGAAATTTTTTGTTTTAGATGCTGGAATCAAATATCCAAGTGTGGATTTATATGGTGTTGATGCTGTAATTCCCGACTTTGAATATCTTGTTGATAACAAAGAAAAAGTATTTGGAATCTTTGTTTCCCATGGCCATGAAGAAAATTGTGGAGCTATTCCTGAACTTTTAAAGGCTTTACAAGTTCCTGTTTATGGTTCACATTTTACAATTTCAATAATCGAACAAATGCTTATTGAAAAAGGAATGAAAGTAGAAGACTACAAACTATTTCGCATAAATGATGATAAAGAATTAAAATTCGGAAATGTTTCAGTTACATTCTTCTATACAACTCATAGCGTTCCTGAAAGTTTAGGTGTGTCTATTAACACTGTAGATGGATCAGTTGTTTATATTCCTGATTTTTCATTAGGCTTTACAAAAGATTATCATTATCAAACTTCATTTAATAAATTAAGTGAGATTTCTAAAAACAAATGTTTAATGCTTTGTGCTGAAAGTTTAGGCGTAAATAATTTTAATAGAGTTAAAAATGATTATAATTTTAATCATATCGTAAATGATGCATTACAAGACAAAAACAGAGTAATCTTTACTATGTTTTCTTCTGATTTAAATCGTATTCAAAAAGTTGTTGATTTATGCATAAAAAATAAACGTAAAGTTGCTATTATAGGTCGTAAAGTACAAAGAATTGTTAATGTTGCTATGAATACAGATTATTTAAAAATTCCTAGTGAGAATTTAGTTAATTTACGTTTCTTAGATGAAAGAGTAACTAATGAATATGAGGATTTAGCAGTTATAATAACTGGTATACGCCATGAACCATTCTTTATGTTACAAAGAATGATGAATGATCAAGATAAATTAATAAAAATCAGTAAAAGAGATACAGTAGTTACTATATGTCCTCCTGCAGTGGGAACAGAAAAAATGGCAACAAGAGTATTAGATCAATTAAGTAAAATTGGTTCAAAAGTGATAAATATTTCTCGAACAAACTTAAGAAGTTCGCATGCTGATAGTGAAGATTTAAAACTTGTTTATCAAATTCTTAAACCACAATACATTGTACCAGTAATTGGTGAATATCGTCATCAGTATTTACATAAAAACATTGCTATTGATGCAGGGTATAGTGAAGACAAAATTCTTGTTTTAGATAATGGCCGCCAAATTGTTTTTGAAAATGGTATACTCTCAAAAACAATAGATAAAGTACCTGTATCTGATGTTTTAGTAGATGGAAGTGTAATTGGTGATATAAATGAAGTTGTTTTAAAAGATCGTGAACAACTATCAGAAGAAGGAGCAATGCTTGTTGTTACAAATATAGATTCTAAGAGATGCCGTGTAATCTCTGGTCCTAGTGTTTATACTAAGGGATTTAGAACATTTGTAGAGTTTCAAAGAGTACAGGCCGCAATTGCTAATGTCACATTAGAAACGATAAATATGATATTTAGAACAAGAGAAGTTATTGATTGGAACGAATTAAAAAATATGATACGTGAAAATTGTACTCGTGAAGTACGTGTAATAACACGTAAATCACCAATAGTTATCCCCGTAATTATCGATATAAATGGAGAAGATTTATGAAATATTTAAAAAGTTATGAAATAAGACAAATGTGGTTAGACTTTTGGAAAAGCAAAGGTCATGAAGTTTTCCCAAGTGCTTCATTAATTCCTGTAAATGATCCTACTCTTTTATGGATTAATGCTGGAGTTGCTCCTTTAAAGAAATTCTTTGATGGACGTGAAGTACCAACAAACAGACGCATTTGTAATGCTCAAAAGGCAATCAGAACTAATGATATAGATAATGTTGGAAGAACAGCTCGCCATCATACTTTCTTTGAAATGTTAGGCAATTTTTCAATTGGTGATTATTTTAGAAAAGAAGCATTGACTTGGGCTTTTGAAATATTGACAAGTGAAAAATGGTTTGGTTTTGACATTAATAAGTTGTATTTTACAATTTATCCAGATGATAAAGAATCATATGAATTATGGACAAAACTAGGTGTTGATCCCACACATATTATCCCTTTAAAAGATAACTTTTGGGAAATTGGTGAAGGACCATGTGGACCAGATAGTGAAATCTTCTATGATCGTGGTGAAAAATATGATCCTCAAGGCTTGGGAATCAAATTATTAAAAGAAGATATTGAAAACGATCGATATATTGAAATATGGAATATTGTATTTAGTCAATTTAATTCTGATCCTAAACTTAAACGAGAAGAATATAAAGAATTACCAAGTAAAAACATTGATACAGGTATGGGCCTTGAGAGAATGGCTTGTATAATTCAAGGTGCAGAAACAAATTATGAAACAGATTTGTTTATGCCACTTATAAATAAACTTGAAGAAATGACAAATGTAAAATATGAAGGACAAATGGCCTTTAAGGTAATAGCTGATCATATTCGTAGTGTAACATTTGCAATTAGTGATGGTGCTAATTTATCTAATGAAGGAAGAGGATACGTTCTACGTCGTATTCTTCGTCGTGCTTGCCGATATGGTAAAATACTTGGTATGCATAAACCATTTATGTATAATTTAGTTGATATAGTTTGTGATATTATGAAACCATATTATCCATATCTAGAAAATCAAAAAGAAATGGTTAAGAAAATTATCAAAACAGAAGAAGAAAAATTCTTGCAAACACTTGAAACTGGTGAAAAGAAGTTAAATGACTATTTGAATAGTAATAATGTAGTTTCTAAAGAATTTGCTTTCTTGTTATATGATACTTTTGGATTTCCAATAGAGTTAACTCAGGAAGTTGCTTCTGAAAAAAATGCAACAGTTGATTTAGAAGGTTTTAAAGATTTACTAGCTAAACAAAAGGCAAGTTCTAAAGGAGCACGAGTAAATCAAGAATCAATGAATTTGCAAAATGAAGATATGCTTAACTTTAAAAAGGAATCACTATTTGTTGGCTACGACACTTTAAGTTGTGATAGTCATATTATTGGCGTGTTCAAGGATGGGAAATCTGTTCAAAAGGCAAGTGGTGTCTTAACACTAGTATTTGATAAGACTTGTTTTTATGCAACTAGTGGAGGACAAATAGGTGACCAAGGTAAAGTAATTTATGATAATAAAGAGTTTGCTGTTTTAGATTCTTTCAATATGCCTAATACACAACATGCTGTAAAAATTGATACTAAAGATTATGTTATAGATATAAATAAACAAGATAAAGTCACATTAAAAGTTGATGAAAAGATAAGATTATTAACATCATGTAATCATTCAGGAACACATTTACTTAACGAAAGTTTAAGAAAAGTGTTAGGATCTCATGTAAAACAACAAGGTTCTAGTGTTAATTCTGAATCATTACGTTTCGATTTTAATAATTTCTCACTACCAACTGATAAAGAACTTCTTGAAGCAGAAGACCTTGTAAATAAAGAAATCGTTAAGGCAAGTGATGTAAGTATTGTTACATTGCCTCTTGAAGAAGCAAAAAAACTTGGTGTTCAAGCTGTATTTGGAGAAAAATATGGTAAGGAAGTTCGTGTAGTAACAATTGGCTTCTCTAAGGAATTATGTGGAGGAACACACGTTAAAAATACAAAAGATATTCAAAAACTTGCTGTCTTAAGTGTTGAAAGTAAAGGCTCAGGCATTTTTAGAGTAGAGTGTGTCACTGGCTCAGAAGCAAGTATTTCTGAAAAAATTGAACAATATGTTCAAGAAATTAAAAAAGAAATTAATGAATTACGAAATAAAGCAAATAATATAATTGTCGAGGCAAATAATCAAGGTATTAAACTAAATGCACCTATAGTAAAAGAAACAATAAATAAAGCAAGTTATCAAACAATAATTGATTATCGTAATGAACTTGCTTCCTTAAAAGAAGTTGTTAAAGATTTAGATAAAGATTTCACTAAACAAAAACGTGAAAAGAACACATTAAATCCTGAAGATTATCTTCCATATACAATAAAGATATCTGGAAATAATATATTAATTTTCAAAGTTAATGATGCTGATGCTAATACAGTTAAAGATTTAGTTGATAAATTATCAGATAAATTAGATGATAGTTTTATATTAGCTTGTAATATTGCTTCAAATAAAATATTATTTATTGCCAAAAGTAAAATTAAAGAACTTAAAGCTGGAGAAATTGTTAAAACTGCAGCTGCTGTTACAAAAGGTGGCGGAGGCGGTCGTGATGATTTTGCTCAAGCAGGTGGAAAAGACTTAGAGAAAGTTGACGAAGCTTTAAGTACTGTTAAAGAATTTATTGAGGGCAAGCTATGAGAGTTTTAGGACTTGACTTGGGTAATCGAACTCTAGGAATGGCTATAAGTGATTTTCTGGGAATTCTTGCAAATCCAATTGGTACATTCCGTTTTGAAGATCAAGATTTAGATAGTGCTTTAGAAGAGACTAAAAGAGTCATAAAAGAAAATCAAGTAGAAAAAATAGTTTTAGGATTTCCTAAGAATATGAATGGAACAATCGGTCCCCAAGCTGAATATTGTTTAAAGTTTAAAGAAATGCTTGAAGAGGCTACAGCACTTGAAGTAATTATGATTGATGAAAGATTAACTTCAAAACAAGCTGATGTAATTATGCTAGCAGCTGATATGAGCCGAAAAAAAAGAAAGAAGAATGTTGATAAGCTTGCAGCAACAATTATTCTTCAAACTTATTTAGATACAAAAAAATAATTTTAAGGAGAAAAAAGATGACTGAACTTAAAGAAAACCAATTAGTATTTGTTGATGAAAAAGGTAATGAAATATTATGTGATATTATATTTACATATGATTCACCTGAATTTAAAAAGAGCTATGTATTCTTCTCACCAACAGGATCAGAAGATGAAGATGGAAAAGTAGAAGTTGGTGTAGCTTCATACGAACCAAAAGAAAATGGAATCGGTGATTTATCACCTATAGAGGATGAAGCTGAGTGGGATATGCTTGCTGAAGTTTTTAATTCATTTGCTGAAGAACATGAATGTGATTGCGATTGTGACGATGAAGATGAATGTGATTGTGAATGCGATTGCGATTGTGACGATGAAGATGAAGATGATTGTGATTGCTGTTGCTGTCACCATCACCATGATGATGAAGAATAACAAAACGTATAGCAGTACTATAAATTAGTATTGCTTTTTTTATATATATTATGAAATCGTTTGCAAATAAAATAAAAATATGCTATAATAAACATAAATAAAGGAGTGTTTAAAATGACAAAAACTAATGCTGTTGATATGCACTGTGATACAATTTTAAGACTTGTAGATGATAATGGTGATTTATATTCTAATGAAGGACAATTAGATATAAAGAGAATGAAAGAATCCGGTTATTTATTACAATGTTTTGCTATGTTTATTGACTTAAAAAGATACGATAAACCTCTAGAAAGAACTTTACAAATGATAGATAAATACTATCAAGAAATGGAAAAGAATGTTTCTTATATTAGACCTGTATTTAGTTATAGTGATATAGAAGAAAATATGAAAAATAAAATTATGTCAGCTATGCTTACTATAGAAGATGGAGGTGTAACTGGAGGTAATTTGAGTTTTCTTAGAATCTTATATCTTTTAGGTGTAAGAATGATTACATTAACATGGAATTATGAGAATGGTATAGGCTATCCAAGTTTTCAAACTATTGATGGAAAACCTGATTTCAAAAAACCAGAAACGGAAAAAGGCTTAACAAAGGAAGGAATTGCTTTTGTAAAAGAAATGGAAAGACTAGGAATGATAATAGATGTTTCACATTTGTCTGATAAGGGATTTTATGATGTATATGAAAATACATCCAAACCTTTTGTGGCAAGTCATTCAAATGTTCGTAGTGAGTGTTTGTCAACACGTAATATGACAGATGATATGATTAAAAAATTGGCTAGTAGAGGTGGAGTTTTGGGAATAAACTACTGTACAAGCTTTGTTAATGAAGATGGCAAGTATTCTCATGTGAAAGACTTGATAAAACATATAAAACATATTAAAGAATTAGTAGGCATAGATTATGTTGGATTAGGATCTGATTTTGATGGTATTGGTAATAATTTAGAACTAAATAGTTGTGATAAACTACCTTTATTGCAAGAAGAAATGAGGAAATCTGGTTTTACTGATGATGAAATTGAAAAAGTATTTTATAAAAATACACTTAGAGTTTTTAAAGAAGTTTTATTATAACAGGAGGCAAACATGAAAAAACTTTTCTTAATTTTTATTTGTTTATTGACTTTATTTATCATTTCTTGTGACGAAAAAAAAGAAATATCTTTAGAAAAAAAAGAGTTAGAAGTGGTTAATTATGAATTAATCGAATTAAATCCTCAGGTATTAGGTTTAGAAAACATAGTTTTTGAGTATGAGATTGTTGAAGGAAAAGCAAACATAGAAGATGGTAAAGTTAGAGTGCTAGAAACAGGAACATGTAAGATCAAAATATCTGTTAAAGATAATAATAAAATAAATCCTATTTATGTTGTGATAAAGGTAAATCCATATGTTTTCAAAATAAGTGGAAAAGATAAAATATATTTAGGTGAAAAAACGGATCTTAATGTTAATAACAATAGCAAAAATATTAAATGGGAATCTAATAATGAAAAAGTGGTAAAGGTAGAAAATGGTAGTATTGAAGGTTGTGGAATCGGAAAAGCAATTATTAAGGCAACATTAGAAACTGATTATGCAAAATTTGAAGATTCTTTTGAAATTGAAGTTCTTGAGCCAAAACAAATAGAAATTAAGTTACCTTTAAGTGGTTATGTTGGTGAAAAAATAGAACTAGTAGCGATAACAAAAGGATTTCAGGGAGATATAAAATGGAGTACAAGTGATGAAACAATTGCCATCATTGAAAATAATTATTTAGTTTTAAAAAGTGTTGGTGAAGTAACTATAAAAGCAGTTTCAGAAGACATTGAAAATTCAATAGTATTTACTGTTAATAAACCACTAGTGACTTCAATAGAAGTAACTAATCCAAGTGTTAGATTGACAAAAGATAGTGAACATAAAATAAAGTACAAAGTTTTACCAGAGGCAGCTTTATCTGAAGTTGAATTTGTAAGTGAAGATTTAGATGTAGCCGTAGTTGATGAAAATGGTGTTATCAAAGCAGTTAATGGAGGCATTACCAAAGTTAAAACAATAGCAAAGGATGGATCTAATGTGTCAGCAGAAATAGAAGTATTTGTAAAAGATGATATTGCTCCGGAAATAAAATTAGTTAAAGGAGCAAGTAAAATATATAAAGTTGAAATAAATGGTAGTTTTAATCCTTTACAAGATATTGTTGCAACTGATAACATCGATGGTGATATAACAAATAAAGTAACATATAAAGGAAATGTTAACACAAAAAAATATGGTCAATATGAAGTAACTTATAGTGTTCGTGATTCTTCAAATAATCAAGCAACTTTTTCAAGAATAGTTGAAGTATACTGGCCATATAGCGTTAAATTTATAGGACATGCAGGTAGTTTTTATGGACTTATGAATTCTGAAGAAGCTATAAGATACGCTCTAGAAAAACTGCAATATCAAGCTGTTGAAGTTGATTTGAAGCAAACAAAGGATGGAGTTTTTGTGTTATCACATGATGATTCATTTGCTGGAAAAGCACTAGCTTCAACAAATTATGATGATTTAAAGAATTTAACAGTAACTAATTCGCGAAAATCAGGAATACCAGGGCAAAATGGTAGTGTTGTTAATAGTCCATATACAACAAAATTATGTACTTTAGATACTTATTTACAGTTATGTAAAGCTTATAATGCGAAAGCCGTAATTGAACTCAAATACTCAAATGGTATCAATAATAATGATCAATCACGTATGGAAGCTTTAATGGAAGTTATTCATAAAAATAATATGATTGACAATACAATTTTCTTAGCTAGTCAATATAAATGTTTAATCTGGGTTCGCGAGCATGGGTATAATAATATTGAATGTCAGTATTTAGTTAATTCTTGTGAAGATGAAACTATACTTGAAAGATGTATTAAATATAATTTTTCTGTAAGTATAAATGTTACTGGTAATGCAAGTAATAGTGATGAATGGCTTGCAAGATACAAAGAAAATGGATTAAAAATTTCCACATATACTTTTACGCAATACGTTGACTATGATGTTTTACAAAAATGGATTGATAAAGGTGTAGATTATGTGACTTGTGATTGGCATATTATGAGCAATCTTAATCTTTCTAAGGATGATGGAAATGTTAAATATAACAAAGTAATCTTTAAAGACTATGATGGTACTGTTTTAAAAGAAACATTAGTAAAAGAAGGATTTACTGCAGCTCCACCACAAAGTCCAACACGTAATGGTTATGACTTTATTGGTTGGGACAAGAGCATAAAAAATGTTAGAGAAGATTTGATTGTTATTGCTCAATATGAAATTGTGAAATATAAAATTACTTATGTAGATAATTTAAATGAAATCAAAGAATCAAGCTGGGAATCTAAAAGTGCTTTTATAACTGAGTTTTATACAGATTTTTATAATTGGTTCATTGAAAAAGGACAAGGTTTAAGTGGAGTAACTATTAATGACAATAAAGTAAGTATATCATTAAATGGCGTTAATGTTTCATTCGATAGTTATGAAAGCATTCTAAAAATTGATATTTATGATTTTGAGAAAACTTTATCTAATTTTATATACAAACCAGTTGTAAGAAATAGTGATGATACTTGTGTTATCGAATTAAGTGAAGATTATTTCTTAAATAGTAAAAAATATAAAGATAAATATCAAGCACTAGATGAATATTTTATAAATGCGATAAATAAAGGTTATCCTAATTACAGTAAAACTTATAAGCCTTTATCAAACGGAAAAATCCAAATATTCTTTAGATTCCATCAATGGGCAAAAGGAACAACAATTGTTGCTTTTGATGTTCTTCCTAAAAAATATATAGTTAACGAATCAACTATAGAAGTCATACTTCCTCAAGATTTTATTTCTTATACAATCGATGATGAAATAGTGTTAAGTGAAGCTAAATGTAAATATAAGTTTTTAGGTTGGTATTTAAATAAAGAATGCACAGGAGATAAAATAACAAAAATTGAAAAAGGTACGACTGGAAATTTAATATTATATGCAAAATGGGAAATTGCGTAAAAAAATAAGGTAGATTCAAAGTCTACCTTTTTTATGGAAGTATTGAAAGAAGAATAGCTAGATTATCATAAATCTGTCCACTTTCTTCATCGCTTTCAAATAACGAAAGATGATGTTTTGGTTGTTCTATAGGAAGTTTGCATAAAAGTTCTGAATTCAATTTTTCAGCAACTAATTCTCCACCACCTTGACCAAAGATGTTTTCTTTTTCGCCATTTACAGGGTTAACGAAGTAACTCATGTTTTCAATAACTCCTATTATTTGGTGCTTTAATTGCATTGAAGTGTAACCAGCTTTAATTGCTACATGACTTGCTGAAGGATGAGGTGTAGTTACAATTATGGCTTTAGCGGTTGGAACAATATTTCTTAGGTCTAAAGCTATATCACCAGTTCCAGGTGGGCAGTCAACAATCATATATTCAATGTCACGATTCCAAACAACTTCATAGAAGAAGTTTTGAATCATTGAATTAAGCATTGCTCCTCTCCATATAACTGGTTTTCCTTCCTCAGCAAAGAATTCAGTTGAGATAACTTCCATTCCATAGGCTTCAAGAGGAACAATTTTACCATTTTCATCAGCTTTTGGATAAGCATGTTTCATTTCTAAGATTTGAGGAATGCTTGATCCATAAATATCAGCATCAATAATACCAACTTTTTTGCCCATACGTCTAAGAGCATAAGCAATATTAGCACTAACAGTTGATTTACCAACTCCACCTTTACCAGATTCGATAAGGATAAATTTTACATTGCTTTTTACAATACTTTCGATGATTCTTTTTTCCTCAAATGTGATTTTTATGCCTGTAAAACCCATATCTAATTTGATTATTCTTGCAAGTTCTCTCTTGACAAGTTTTTCTTCTTCACCACCACATTTCATTAAAACAATAATTAGAATAACAAGATTTTTATCATTATCAATTCCAATATGTTTAATACCTTTTGTATCTTCTAATGTTTTTCCAGCTACGGGGTCAATTATGTTTTTTATTTTTTCGCGGATATCATTAATTGTATATTCTGCCATACTCTATTCCTTTCTAATGGGTATTTTATATTCTTCTAAATATAGATTAAAATTATTAGTTATTAATCCATATAGTTTTGTTGTCATTATTTCGTTATCTAATATTTTAGATTCACTTAGTTTTGGTGAAGTAATGATTTTTTTCTTTGTTTCTTTATCTAATTTACTGATGAGTTTATTACCTTTTGCATTAAATCCTAAAACCCTTAGGTAATCTAGTTTTTGATTAGTGTTAGAATCAAGATTTGTAATAATATTCATTATAACTCTTTTAATATAATTAGTTTTATATCTTTTTGTTTCACAGTTATCAATTAACTCTTCAATTGATTTGTAGTTTTTAAGAGTTTCACTAGATAATCTGTTCTCAAAACCTTCCTTTACACCTAAATAGTTTAGGTCATTATTTATAACTTTATACTTAAGAAGTTTAAAAATATTATTATTAGCTTCATTTAAATCTATAATATTTAATTTATAAGGCGTAAATTCATCGATACTTAAATTATTTTTTATTCTATTTCGTAAACTTGTAGCACTAGATAATTTGCCGCTAGTTTTTTCATCAAAATAGTCATTATCTATTCGCTTTATGAGGTGGATATTGATACCATTATTAATTTTATTTATACTGCGAATGTATTGAATTGCTAAGGTATTATTAGGCTTACTGTATTCAAGAGCATAGTTCGGATTATTTGTTAATTCTAAGATAGCTTTGTTTGCAGCTGTACTATATGAAAATCCTTTATCTAAATATTCTTTTATTTTTGCATCAAAAGATGAAGAGGAAGAAATCCTTTCAAGGTTTTTTAGCATATCAAGGTCATAAAGTTCTACTCCAAAGGCTATATCAGTTACTTTAAATTTATTTAAAATATTTATACTATTGTAAGCAAAATAATCAGCACTACAATTATAGCCTATGAATGGATTTTCAAGTACTAAATCTATACCAAGGTCTAATAAATACTTTGTTTTATCAAATTTGTTTATAACAGAAATTTCTCCTCGTGATGTGAAATTTGTGCTAATTACACAAATCGTGTAATCAGGCTTTATTTCTTCAATGGCCTTTTTAATAAAATAAACATGACCATTATGGAGAGGATTAATTTCTAGTATTAAGCCTAACACTTTCATTAATATCACCAAGTATTAATTATATCACAATTTTAAATATTTTTATAATATTTTTTTCTTTTTTTATCAATTTATATAACTATTGCCTTGAATAATTTATTGAAAAAAATAAACATTAATGATATAATTGTATACATAAAAGGTGAAACTCATGGAAGAAACAAAATCATAAATATGTACAAGATGTGGATCACAACATTTAGAAAAACAAAGTGAAACAGAATATAAATGTTTAAGTTGTGATGCAATAATCACGAAAGAAAAAGCAGTAAACTTCGAAAAAAAATATAGGAAACTTTTAGAAGAAGGTAAAAGTGTTGATATCAAAAACTTAAGAAACTTAATGGATAAAGCCTTAGAAGGCCATATTGATAATGTATTACTAGTAGATACTTGTACTGAATTATTAAGAATTTTACCAGAAGATGTCAAAGCAACATTTTATTTAAAATATGTAAATAGGGAAAAAGATCCGTTTGCATATGAATCATTTTTGGAATCTTTAATTAATGAAGCAACAATAACAGAAATGGATGAAATAATAGATATTATTATTTCTTCAACAAAAAAAAGAGAAGAAGAAATAATTAGAAGACTTGCAAATTACTTCTATGGAATAAAATATAATAAAGATATAGATAAGGCACTATTAAGAAGACAAGAAGAAATAGAACTATTTAGTGATATACCTAGAGATATATTTATTT
>ULNJ01042767.1_pt1 | contig 101750 bp, 94 predicted proteins | sample 1951891 | NCBI WGS metagenome assembly ULNJ01 (sample SAMEA4835574, study PRJEB28245) | human gut metagenome | biome: gut microbiome; material: fecal sample | place: Denmark | collected 2008 | reverse complement strand
GTTTATTACTTATCTTATTATTGCTTAGTGTCTTTACACTTTCCCCAACTATTCTAGCATTATCTAAATAATATATTACTTCTTTTTCATTCTCTTTTATCTTTTTTGTTCTATATCCTTGATAGTTATATTGAAAATGTATATCATTAACTGAACTTACTAAGCCTTGCTTATTATATGTAATATTTTTACTTCCTATTGATTTTATGTTTCCATAATTATCATAGTTTACATTAATCTTACCATCTTTTTCTATTTCTGTCAACATTCCATTTTCATATTTTAATGTTTTAACTAAACAATCATTTTTATACACTTTCTCTAACATATGTGAACTAGTTCCATAAACATATTCATAGCTAGTACCATTAGTTGTTTCTCTAACTAGTCTATTACATTCATCATACACATATGTACTAACTCTTTCAGGAATCGCTACATCCATAAGGTTAGTATAACCATTAGGAACCTTTATATATCTATTTCCTTGTTCAGTTACTTTTATTACATTTCCTTTATCGTACACATTTGTATATTTAAATGGTAAGTTCTTATTTGCAGGACCTCCTGGTGTAGCTGTTTGTACATACATATTATATTTTAGTTCTTCTAGTAATTTTGTATTTGGATAATACTTTACTTCTTTCGTAAGACTTATTTCTTCTTGTGTTTCTAATTTAAAATAATTCTTAGCTTTCTTTAGTCTTTTGAAATCATCATATTCATAATCAAATGAATAATTATTTATTTTTACCCATTCATTATTTGTATCATCTTTATCTTTTATTTGTACCTCACTACTACTTACTAAACTATTTTCCACTTTTTCTTCTTGTTTTACTAGTCGATTATCATCTAAAATATCAATTGTCTTTCTATTTGCCTCATTAGTAATACTTATTTTACCATTTTCTGTAACCTTTACTTTACCTTCTTTATCATCATATGTGTATTCATAAACACTATTTGCCAGTAGATCGGTTATCTTCTTAACTCTCTTTGCCATATCTGAACATACATTAGTATCTTCATATTCATAATTAACACTAGTATATTCTGTTTTTTCATTATTAACTTCTTTATAAAATGAATTAGTTATATTCCTTCCATATTCATCATAAACATTTCTCTCACAAGCTTTATTATCTTGATATAAATAAATTAGTGACTCATTATTTATCGGGCTTAACTTACTTACATATTTATTTATAATCTTTTTGTTTCGATATACTTCACATAAATCATCTAATGCATTATAGATAAACCCATATTTTACATTACTATCACTTAATTTATTTATGTTCCCTTCCTTATTATAACTTATTTGACTCTCATATAATAAATTATCATTTTTATCATAATGTTTTACACTAGTAAGATTATCAAACTTATCATAACTATAAACTATTTTCTCACAAACTTCTTCTGTTTCTTCTTTCTTATATTTTTTGGTTATCAAACTTACATTTTCATTTTCATCATAATTTATCGCAATAATTTTATCATTTTCTTTTATCTTCGAAACATACTCATTATCATAATATGTATAATACGTTTCAAAACTATCAGTATCCTTTAAACCAATTATTTGTTTACTAAGACATAAACCATATATATTATATGTATATATTTCCTTTAATCCAGTTGTTATTTCATCGTTTTCTACTTTAGTACTCTCTTTACGTAATAATAATTCTTGGCCACTTCTAATCTCTTTAGTCATAAGATAATTTTTATCAGTAATTACGCCATCAACTGCTGTATATATTTTATTTTCAACTTCAAATAGATTATCTTTAATCTTTTTTTGAGTGAAAGAAATACTATGAACAGTTTCTCCTATTTTACTTGATGATTTAAAGTAGTAATTAGGGATTTGATAACCATCTTTAGTATAGTACTTAAACTTATAATCGTTATGCTTACTATTCGATGAAGCAAACAAACTAACATAAGAAACTTTCTTCCTCCTAGTTTTATTACAATAAAACAAATCAAATTGGGTTAGATTATTTAAACTACTATCATATATACTCTTATAAGTAGCCATAATATCATTAGCAGTCAAATAAAAATCAGATGATAAAGTTACTTCTCTTTCATAATTATCATAATAATATAATTTATTTCCTATTTTTAACTTTTCATATTCCTCACCATTATTAATACAAATACTTGATTCTTTTGATTTATTTATAATAGGATACAATAAATATAATAAAGTATCATAATCTAGTGTTGAAGCCGCATATACTTCAATCTTTAAATTCTTAATTCCTTTCTTTGGATCAGCTAATGAAAATAAAACATTCACTAATTGCCATGAATTATCTAATGTTTGACTTAAAATAACTTTTTCCTCGTAAGTCTTATCACCATTTTCATAAGATACTTTTAAATATTTATATGTAATACTTTTATTACTAAAAAGATAAAACGATAAATTAAAATTCTCATCATACTCATTTTCTCTTGTCCTCAAATATTCATTAAAACTAGACAAACTAAACACAGAATCAAAATTATAACAATTGTTAACATTATACTTCTTTATCGCTCTTTTACCATTAAGTATAATACTTTCAGTTCCCTCATTTAAAATATTCCATCCATTATTTTTAGATAATGTATAATAACTATAATTACTAACAAGCTCTAAATTATTAATTAATCTTCCATATTTATCAAAATAATACATCATTTTAATACTCTTACGATTAGTTACAGCTGTGTAACTAGAATAATACTCATATAAATCTACTTCAGTAATGTAATCATTAACCATTTCTTTACTTTCTTCACCTGTCCCAATACAACTATTAGACAAATAACAGTCACTACCTAAAATAGCTTCTTGACCTACATTTTCTTCACTATTATTACTTATAGTTTCATATTTCTTTTTCAAAAAGTATGTAAATATCATATATGCTTTACCATTTAAGTAATTCACATTTATTGCTTTATTAGTCATAGAATTAATAAAATACTTTATTAAATCATTTTCATAAATGTATTCTTGAACAAGTTTTACTTCACCAAGTGACTTTTGTCTTATTTCTATTAATTTATTATTACTATAAGAAATCTCATAAGAAATGTTTTTATTAGTGCAACTAACTAAAATAAGATTACCATACAAATTATATTGCATATTAACTTTTCTTTGACTTCTTCTATAATCATAAATACTAGTTATATTACCATCACTATTATAAATAATTTCTTTTCTCATATTACTATTTATACCTGAAATAATTCTAATTAATCTACCTTCTAAATCAAATATATATTTGTTATTTGCCTCATCACTTATTTCATAATCAGTATCATTTCTTATAGTAAGTTTAAGACCTGTGCCTGAGTCATCATAATACTCACATATCTTTATATCATTTACTGTAGTTTCACTGTACTTAATAAATCTATGAATACACCATGCTTCATCAATATAAACATAATCATTTATACTAAAATCATCTAGATAAAAACTATTATCATATTTAAATAGATATTGTTCATAATTAAGTTTCCATCCATTTCCTAATCCTATTTTTTTGTTTAAGAAATCCATAGAATCATAAAAAGAATTATATACTAATAAAACATCAATAGCATAGTTACCAGAGCCAATACTGGCTACTGGATAACTATATAATGCTCTTCCATTAAATGTATTAATATTTAATGAACCTAAATCTAAACTATATTCTTTGTTTGTTTGAAATACTCTACTTCTATCCATATTAAACTCCTACATAATAATGCACATTACCTGTGACTAAATATTCATCACCTGTTCTATTATTAGAAACACTTATTACATAAGGTAAAACTAAATTATCCGTATTATCACCTTGATTCAAAGCATATGTTTCACTTACCGTAAAGGTAACCATATTTCCGATAACTTTATCGATACTAATATCTATTAGTTCACTATGTGATACTACCATCATTTCAATAGTTCCAACATACGATACAATAGAAATTTGTTTAGATTTTGGGGAACCAAAATTCTTAGTCCAAACAAATGATAATTCACTTGTTGGTCTTCCTAAAACACCTTTCAATGTAACTAAATAATCCTTAGTGTCTTCAGCTGAATTCTTGCGTGCAACTGCTCTTAAAGTAATAGTTGTATCTAGGGCTACTTCATTTAGAGTAAGCAAATTACCTCTAATTGAAACTAAAGGAGAGCTACAAGACCATTCAATAGTTGACCCAAACTCACCACTAGTAGGTAATTCAACTGTACCAGTATTCATAACTGCAGGTATATTTAAACTATTAACATCACTTCTTACTTTTTCAAGATCTGTACCATCTGCCTCTAAAATAGTAATTTGATATTCTTTATCTAAATATGCAGTACCATAACTATAACGAGCAGTTATAACAAAAGTAAATGGTATTAAACCCCTTGTAATATTTAAAACATTACCATTAAAATTTACTTGAGAAAAATTAATATTTTCCCATGTTATAGTAGTACCTTTAGGACAACTAGTAGGTAAAACTAAATCTTCTGTTATAATACTAGGAATACTTACACTTTCTAAATCTTCTTTGATTACATCTAAATTCTTATCATATAATATTCTTTCATCACATAAAGTCTTAATAAAACTCTTAATTTCTTCATCTTTTGTTTCAAGAAAAGAATTAATACAATTACTTGCTATACTATTTGTAATAGTATTTAAATTACTAGCATTTAGTTTAGTTCCTTCTTCAGTAACTAAACCTTCACATCTTGTTTCGTCAACTGTTAAGCTGATAATTTCACCAGCCTCATCTCTGATAATCTCTTTTACATTTAATTTTTTCCTTGAAGGAAACTCAACATTTCTGTCTTTAAATTCACTCATTATTTTTCTCCTTTTTAAATATTTGTTTAATTATTTGATTTGTACTTGTTGCCGAGGCTCCACTTAAAATACCAATATATAAAGCATCCCATATACTTTGAACATTGAACAATAATTCTCTATTGGTTTTATATATTAAAACACTTAACACAGCACCAAAGAAACAAACAAATATAGGAATTAATTTATATAAAGATTTATGATTTTTAAATAAAACCTTATAAATTTCACCCATCATATATGAAATAATAACAATGATAGGTACTATAGTTTCAATCATTTTTCACCTCCAAAAGCAAACATAAATATTGGTGGTTAGCTACTCCACTTTTATTAAAAATGTAAATTAATTTACGCTCAATATTATAACAAAAGTGCTAAAAAAAAACCAGAAGTCCTCTTCCGTTTTTTTTACCTAAAAAAGTGGCAAAAACGCTTATTTTTTAGTGTTTTTTATAAAAAACATGCCTTTTTTTAAAAAATAAGCCCTAAAAAACCGGAAGTCCTCTTCCTTTTTTTTAGTAAAATATTTTTATAAAAAAAGAAAAAAGCCTGTAATAGACTTCTTTCATGTATAATATTAAATGATATGTAAACTTTTTATGTCAGCATATGTTTATCTAGATATGCTTTTGATAGTTCCAACAAATACTCTTTTTTCATTTTTAATAATTCTCTATAGATTTTATCTAGTGATACTCTAGGGAATCCGTAAATAATTGCAAATAAAATCGCATTATCACCAGTATTATTAGTCATCATTAAATCTGCTTTTCTAAGTAAATCAATTGTATAACTAGGATAAAGCTTTAAAGCAATTGCAATTTTTATTATATTTATTCTTGTAGGTTGTGTTTTTCCATCAATATATGACTTAATCGTCTTCCCACTAACATCAGATTCATTGCCTAAATCATCATATGATGATACAATTCTTTTTTCTTTAGCATTTTCATAATGATATTTTAACGTATCTGAAAATAAACAAGGTAGATTACTTTTGTTTTGATCGAAATCATTAGCACCATTTATAATATGTTTAAATATTTTAGATGTATGCTCTTGGTTTATATTTCTTTCATCAGTTTTATTTGTTTCTTCATAAAATAAATAATTTAATTCACAATTATAAGTTTTATAATTATTTTTATGTTTTATATCAAAAATAAAACAACACTCATCAACATTTTCTAAAGCATACTGTGTCATTGAAAAATTACTATAATCAATATATTTGGAGTTATTTACAACTAACATATTATTAATGAATAATACTCTATCATCATTTAATAAATTAAATAAAATATTATCGGTTAATAATAGTTTATAAAAATCATTAAAAGATATATTAAAAGTTTGATGTTTATGTAGAATATTTTCCTTAAATAAATATGATTTTTTATATTCACCATCAATATAATTGCATATACCTGCCATTTGATAAATCCCGATTTCCTCAAGTCTTATTTTAGAAGAAAGAATAGAAACATCAAAGAATTCTGAAAATTCTTTAAGAACCTTTTCGAAAACATTTATTCTCGGTAAATTTGTATTTTTACTTACATTTTCATATATTTCAGAATATTTTTGTAATGCCATTTTTTTAGGCATTAAAATCCTTGGTGCTAACCTCCGGGCTTGCATTTCCATCCAAAAAATATCATTTGCATTAGATGATGTAATTACATCATAACAAATAGTTGACTTATTATTATGATTTAAAGCGAATTTCATTTCAAAATAATTTCGATGAAAAAACCAATGCACAGCCTCATGAATCAAAATATTTCTTAGTGCACCATCACTTCTAGTTGTTTTTATATTATTATTAATTAATATAGTGCCTGGTGAAATGTGTATTTTCTTTTCGTTGTTATGTTCATCAAAAACAGTAATTTCGCATGAAGCAAAATATGTTTTTCCTAATACATTGTTTTCGAGAGGGCCATAATAAAAATCAATACCCTTTTCAGAAAACATTTTAGGAATATCTATTTTAGTCGGTTTTATCAGTGCTTCAGGGTAAAAATAATTCAAAAACTGCTGAGCATATTTTTCTAAATAATTTGATTTCATTATTGGAACAAGTCTTTTAGTAATTAATCCTTCACAATCAGCATCAATTTCATCGTGAGTAATATGAAAACCATCTCTGAATGTTCCCTTCATTGTAACTAAACTTTTATGTTTCATATTTTTTATATTATCATTTAATTTTAAATCAAAAAATATAGTATAGTAAACATTAAAAATAAGAAAACTCACTTCAGATTTAATAAAATCAATTTTATCTATTAAAATATCATTTATAACAAAATCATCATAAACTTCTTCTTTTAAATATCCTTCTTTTCTTTGCAAATATTCTTTTACAACTTTTTCAATATCAAAATGATAATTAATTTTTATAAATTCTTCAACACTAGTATAATTATCCATAGGTGCCTCTCTCGACTCATATTAATAAAAAACCCTTTATAACAAATTGTTACAATAATTATACTACATACTTTTCCTTTTTTCTATAAATTTTTCTTAAATTCTTTTTCCCATTCTTCTCGTATTATTGCATACACTTTTATTTTTTGCTTGCTCTCATTAGCATATTCTTCTATAAATATACATCCATATGAGATAGTAGTTTTTATAGAAGATGTATTTTCAGAATTCATATATTAAAATATAGTATTAAAGGTTGCATTTTCATAAACGCAATCTCTAACAGCTTGACTAGCTTCTTTAGCATACATATCCTTTTCTTTGATAATCTTTTCTTATATGATAGCCTATTTCTGGTTTAATTTGTCCATTTATATTTTGCATAGTTACACCACAATCACCAATAAGCTCACCAGTATCTTTCAAACACACTCCCTATAAACCAAATCCAAATATCTTATATCTATCAATATTTTTATTAATCCAATTACTTACACGATTATTATCAAATATATATGGATAATGATTCATAATATCTGAATCGGCTAATACTTTATAAATATCATCGAAATCATTTTTATCCATTTCTCTTAGCACCAATCTTTTAGTTATAATTTCCATAATTATTTGTCTCCTTTTTAATTAAAAATAACCACCAGTTACAAACTGGCAGTCATTTATTCAGTTTTTTCAGTTTGATTAACTTTCGCCATAACTTCTTGTGCAGTTTGAAAGTTAACTGTAACATTATCTAATACTTTATCAAATCCTGTTAAGGCCATTACTATTATTTCATTAGCAACTGTTAAAGAATTAGCGTCAGATATTACTGTAATATCCACTCCTGTATCAGTTGCATGAACAAAGCAATCACGATAACCTTTATTCATTATTTGTGTTTCAAGAATTAATTCTTTTTCAGTCAAAGAATTAAGGTATCTTTTTTCCTCAAGTGCAGAATTTTTTTCATCAACAGTTTTATCACTGCTTGCAATAATTGCATCAAGTCCTAAAACTTTACTTGTTCTTTCTTCGTTTAATACTACTCTCATAGCCTGTAGTTCTTCTAATCGTCCAGTCGTTTCCTTAATCATATCATCATTAGGTTTCTCTTCATTTTTATTTTTAAAAGGAGACCTAATGTAATAAACTGATAACATTAAAACAAGTGTTAGTAATATTAAAACCAATTGATTCTTCTTAAGCATCTTACACACCCTCCATAGTCAATAAACTATATGTGCAAGATATTAAAAATATTACACAATTTCTGGAGAATTATTAATTCTATATAAAACAAATAAATAATATACCGTAAAGATAAATAGGTAGGCACTTCCGACAATCACTGGATTTATCCACATCAAAATAAAGGCTATGATTGCTGGAACAATGTTTGCCAGAGAAGCAATATTATAATATTCTTTTATTGTCTTCAAACGTCCATTTTTCTTAAATAATAATCTAAATAACAATGTAATAACTAATGTGAAAACAATAATATAAACAAACAATTGTAAACGAATTGAAGCCACAGCAATTAATCTATATCCAACTTCAAACTTGCCTAATAGATAACTAGAAAAATCATTAACTTGTAAGCCTTCGAAAGTAAATTCGCCTGCATTTGAATATGGAACCATTATAGTTGCACATTGTAATTCTTGCCCATTACGTTCAACTTTTAGTGATTCAATATTTTTAGGATTAGCTTGATAAGAAACAAATGTCTTCGCAATTGTAATGAAATAATAAGCTTCATCTTTAATTTTTGGATATTGAGTTTCTGAATATTCCTTAGTAACTTCAAGTAGTGTTGTAGCTTTTTTATTAACCGTAAATAGTAAATGATTTACTAAGCCATCAGCATTAGTATAAGTATATTCCCTTTCATAAAGATATACATTCTCATTAGGTACAAAATAAAATATAACTTTAGCATCATTTTCTACAGCTTTTCCTGTGTATTCACCATCTAAAAGTATATTGTTATCAACAACACTTACAACAGGGGTAGTACTTCTAACAAAAACATCAGTTGTTTCTCCATTAATTTGTAAATAAGATTCATCATTACAAGAAATACTAATAAGTTCTAATTTATCAGTACTTTCCATCTCTTTAACAGATACAACTGTATCATTAACATTATTTAAAATAAATCCTCCTGTTGTTGCCTTAACAAATGGCTTATTGTCATTATTTACATTTATGCCTGACTCATTATTATTGAATAACCATTTTGTGTTATCTTTGTTTTTTTGAAGGATACCTATAGCTTGATTACTTGCTTTATCTACTGATAAATCATCAAAAGCTAAATCGCAATCAGTTAGTTCAACACTACCCGAACGAATCTTCTTAGACTGCAATTCTTTTAAAAGCAAACTCAAGTCTTCTGTTTCTTTTATATCTAAAACAGAGTGCAAATAATATAAATCATTCTTCTCAACAAGATCATGTGTTGTTCGCTTATAATAACTGTTAGCAGGAGACATAACTAAGTACATCTCTAAAACAAATAAGCAAATTGCGAAAAGAACTGACATATATCGTAATCTTTTCATCTCACGAGGAATAAATAGTGCTTTAATAAAATCTATTATTTTCATTTTTTTCTCCAAATCTATTCAATTCTAAAGCCCTTATCGCCATAGAAATAATATTTATTATTATATGTTTCAAACAATTTTATAATTGAATCATCAATTTCATCACTAAATCCAACAATTGAATTAGAATAATTAATAATTGATTCAATAGAAATATTTTTCATAAACTCATTTGTAACAATTAATTTATAATTTTTGTTAGAAATATGTTTAAGAATTTCATTTGCATATTCAGATCCATTTAAATCAAATATTACTGATTTCATTTGTATTTTATTTTCTTTTAATAGATTCAAAAGCGAAATATTTCTTATTTTTAATAAATAAATATCATTACTTTCTTTTATATTGTTTACTAGATATTTATATAAATCATATATTTCATTATCATCTATTACTTTTAAACTATCATTATTATATATACCTTTAATTGTTGGGTAAGCATATAATCCTACTTTATCTTCACCAACAAATAAATCTTTATAATTAATTATAACATTGTCAGTTATTAGAGCTCTTTCTAGGCATTCACAAATAGTTGATTTACTGATATAGCAAGCATATATTTCGTTACCGAAATCAACATATCCTTCTTTAGTAAGCATATACGAAGTAAGACCTAGTAAATCATCTATTCTTACTAGTTTATCAGGATATTCAATAATTGTATATGAAATATCCTTTAAATGAGCTTTTTCAAGCTTTGAAGTTATATTTTTTACGTTTTTATCTATAAAGATGTAATAATAAATATTATTAATAAAATAAATATTATCGTTAAACAAATTATATAACTCCGTAAAGATATCTTTTCTTGAATTTATTGCTAGAACTTTAAAACTTTTATCTTTAAGAGTATCTAAATATAAACTAAACTCCTTAAATGAAAGTGGATGAAATTGTTTGATTTCGTGTAAGAAAGTTTCATCGAACTCAAGTAATGAAATTCTCCCACAATAATATTGTTCACCACTATTTGTTATAAAAGGACTAGCAACTTCGCTGACAAGAATATTTTTATCTTTGATATTTAAATGATATTTTACTTCATATTCTTCTTGTTTTTCTAAAAGATCTTTTTGCTTTAAGTATTCTTTTAAGTCAGATTTACTGATTAACCTTACATATTCTTCTTTTGAAATCTTTGGTTTATCAATATTTAAAATTTTTTTACATTTTTCAGATAGAATATATTGCATATCCTTAACAGAATAATAGAAAATACCTGTTGGACTTTTTGAATCACATACATTAAGAAGATTGTATTGTAATAAATTACAATTTTGATTAAATAAACTAATCAAAGCGTATGATAACATTTTCGAAGACAAATTAATCAAAACATTAGAAAATGGGTTTTGTAAGTTAACGCCTTTAGAAAGATATATACATGCCCCATATACTTTATTATTCTTCTTTAAAGATATAGCATGCATATATTTATAATTATCAGAATAAGGTTTTAAAGTTATAGGATCTAACATATTAACTTCTGAATCTAGGATAATGTTAATATCATTTGTTTGTGTTAATAGTTTTTCAATAGGCGTTTGTATAAGAACATCGAAATTAAGTTCTCTTTCATAAAGTCTTTCGTTCTTAAATTGATAAGTATAAACACGATCAAATGTTGTTTCAATATTAGGAACTATCATATTATTTTCTTTATTTAAAATGACATATAAAACTTCATCAAACATAACTTTATTTCGTAAACTACTAGAATAGTTAATTAAAAGTGATCTTATATTGCCATCGGCGTAGTCAACAATAACATCGTTTAAATTTTGAAGTAATCGACTGTATAGTGTATTTTCACTATTAGTCATCTGAAATGAAAGTTCATCTTCTTTTATTTCTGTTGATTTCAAAGTATTGTTTGCACTATTTTCTGCTTCCAAGTTATTAACCATTTTTAAAATGGTTTCAGTATCATATTTTCCTTTGTATACTTTCTTTAAAGCATTAGGAGACATAACACCAAGACGTAAAATATTCTTTAAAAAGATTAATTTATTAAATGAATCATCGCATTTTAAAACAACTTCTAAATACTTTTCAGTTATTTCGATAGCTTCTTTATAATCATTCATATCTAAAATCAAATTAAAATATTCATTAATATATGTAATATTTTCACGTAAATTATCGTTTGGTTTTATATTTTTATATAAATCATAAAGATATTTTTTGGCTTCTTTGAAGTTTCCTTCTAAATGAGCAATCAAACCTTTTAAGTATTTACAATATCTTTTACCTTCAACATCATTGATTTGATCTACTAATTCAATTGATTCTTGTAATGTTTTTTTAGCTTCATCGAAATTATTATTATCAATATAAAGTTTAGTAATATTACTCAAAACAACTGTTTTTGTTTCCAAAGAAGGATTATTCTCTAATATAGCCTTTAGTTTGCCTAAAGATGCACTTTTTTCCCCAAGAGCCTCATGAATGTAACTTAATTCAAGATATAAACGATTAACTTCATCATTATTATTTATATCAATTAATTCCTTCTTTTTATTTAGTAAAGATAGAGCTCTTTGATAATATTGTTTTGTAATATAAATATATATTAATTGATCAATAACTTGTTTATAACTTTCTCTAAAAGATGAAAGATTATTCTTTGAATATAAATCTAAAGCAAGATCTAATGCTTCGTCTAAGTTTTCTTCATTTATATATATATCAATAATTTTGTTTGTACAAAGGTAATAGTTGTTATAATCTTTTATTTTTAAAAATTCATTTTGAATTGTTAAGATATCAGGAATAAGTTTTGAAGTTAACTCATTCTCAAGTATTTTATTTAACTTTTCTATTAATTCCATACAATCCTCCAAAAACACATAATAATATTATACATTATTTTTCAAAAAATTTAAATAGAAAAATTAAATAAAGATGAATTATTACTCCTATTTTGTCATAAAACAAAAAAGATGCATTAAAGCACCTTTATAAATATATTTCATTTACTATAAATTAATAAACTTATCAAATACAAACTTTAAATTACTCTCACCATTTTTAAGTGTATCATATGTTTCTTTATTCAAAATACTATAATCTATTTTAGTGATTATATTCTTTCGCAAAAATTCATCTGCTTTTTTATTTTTTTTATTTTGAGGAGTTTTTTCTCCCCAAAATACTTCCTCAATTGTTCTTTTAAACCATATTATCTCAAAATCTTTTTCTTTACCTCAAAAGATTTTACAGAGTACATAAATTTACTATGCATGAGTTATTTATTATACTTTTAACATTTATGATTAAAATTCATAAATTATTGTGCAAGGTCCATCGTTAAGAAGTTCAATGTCCATATGAGCACCAAAAACACCTTCTTCAACAACAAAGTCCATTGATCTTAACTTTTCATTAAAGCTTAAATATAGTTTCTTAGCTTCAACAGGATTTAAAGCATCTATAAAAGATGGTCTATTTCCTTCATTCGTATTAGCATAAAGAGTAAATTGAGAAATTGATAAAATTTTTCCATTTACTTTTTCAAGATTAAGATTCATTTTTTGGTTTTCATCTTCAAAAATCCTTAATCCTGAAATCTTTTTTACTGCTTTATCTAGTTTTTCAACGTTATCGCCATTAGTAAAGCCTACTAATAGCAAATAGCCTTTTTCTATTTGTCCAGTTATAACATTTTCCACAGTGCAACTAGCATGTTTAACTCTTTGTAATACTACTTTCATATAATCACCTATTTTCTTGCTCTTTCAATTGTGTAAACATCAGATATTTTTCTTAAATTAGCTATTACATTATGTAACGTATCAACATTATTAACACTTAATCTTACTTTAGTCAATAAATCAGCATCTTTCTTTGAAGTTGATGTAATCGAAAGAATAGTTGTGTTTTGGCATGAATTAATAACATTTATTACATCTGCTACAATGTTTTTACGATCAAAAGAATATATATTTATTAAAGTTTCATAAGTTTTATTAGGAATTGGGTCTCCCCAAAAAACATCAATGAATCGCGATTCTTGAGCATGGGTTACATTATGACACTTATACGAATGAACTGTTATTCCATTACCCTTTGTAACATAGCCTATTATTGGATCACCATATACAGGATTACAACACGTTGCTATTTTTATTTGGGCTTTTGGTAATCCTTCAACAATTATACCTGTTTCGTTTTGTCGATGACGAATATACTTATTTTCATTTTCCTCATAATGTTTAATAATTGTCTCTTCGGTAACTTTTTCATTTCTTCCTAAAAGTTTATTAATAGCTGTTCCAGCAGCTAAATCACCCTTACCAATGGCATAATAAAAATCTTCTACAGAAAGAATTGTTAACTTAGAAAAGTTATCTTTTACCATTTTATCTTCAAGCTTAATAGTTAAATTTTCAGCTTTAATAGTTTTTTCAAATTCTTCTCTACCTTTTTCAACAAGTTCTTCACGTTTTCTCTTGTTTAGAATAGAAATAATTTTATGACGAGCATGATTAGTTTTAACAAGTCTTAACCATGACTCCATCGGACCATTTATGCTTTTTGAAGTCTTGATTTCAATAACATCACCGGTTTTAAGATGATATGTTAATGGCACAATTCGATTATTTATAATCGCACTTTGTGCATGATTACCAACTTCTGTATGAACACGATAAGCAAAATCTAAAGGAGTTGACCCATTAGGGAAATCAAATACATCTCCTTTTGGGGAAAAGACATAAACATTAGCGCTAAATATATCAGCATTGATAGAAAGCATTGGATCTTCATCATCATTTTCACCTTGCTCTACATATGCAAGTAAATCTTTATACCATTTTAATTTTGAAAATAGTTCTTCCTGTTCTTTTTGCGGAGTATAATTACGATTATCCTCTTTATAGGCCCAATGCGCAGCAATACCATTTTCAGCAACATCATCCATCTCAAAGGTCCTTATTTGTATTTCGAATATTTTACCATAAATTCCTAAAACAGTTGTATGAAGCGATTGATATAGATTAGGTTTAGGTGTAGAAATATAATCTTTAAAACGACCTGGTAATGGTTTCCATTCTCCATGTATTAAACCTAAAACATGATAGCAATCAGCTACAGTTGGTACAATTACTCTTAAGGCCATGAGATCATATATCTGTTCAAAGGTTAAATCTTTCTTTTCCATTTTTTTGTTAATACTAAAAATGTTTTTAATTCGACCTTTGATTTCAAAATTAGTTATATGATTAGTATTTAAAATAGTTACTAACCTTTCTTTCATTTTTTGAATATCTTCTTCACGATTAATCTTTTGTGATTCAAGTTCACGTGTTATTTTTTCGTATTTTTCAGGATATATATATTTAAAAGATAAATCCTCAAGTTCTGCTTTAATACGATACATACCTAATCGATGAGCAAGCGGTGCGTATAGGTCTAGAGTTTCCTTAGCTATACTTTTTTGTTTTTCAATAGGTTGAAATTCTAAAGTACGCATATTATGAACTCTATCAAGCAATTTTACAAGTACTACGCGAATGTCCTTGGCCATTGCAAGTAAAATCTTTTGATGAGTTTTAGCAAGAACTTTTTCTTGAGTTTTATACTTAAGTTTACTAATCTTAGTAACTCCTTCTACTATTGTAGTGATATCAACACCAAATTCTGCTTCCATTTCTTCTTTAGTGACTGCTGTATCTTCTAATACATCATGTAAAAGTCCTGCACAAACAGTCTCTGGACTTGAATGCAAAGTAGCTAAATAATATGCAACCTCTAAAGGGTGTTGTATATAAGGGTCACCCGATTTACGAAATTGTCCTTCATGTTTTTCTTTTGCATAAAAATATGCTTTTTTTATTAAATCGAGGTTCTTTTGAATATGCAAATATTCACTTGCTTTTGAATATAAATCATCAAATGTAATTTTCTTTAATGAATTAGAATCCATTATTTCACCTCCATTTATTAATATATTAAAATTATACATCATATTACTAAAAATGTAAATAAATGTCTTAAAAAAACATAAAAAATCTTATGATTCACTTATTTTGTGAAAATCATAAGATCAATTATTCTATTTAGCATTATGCTCATAATGGCAATCACAATAAGGCCCACCTTATGCAAGAGTATATTTTCTTGTAAATTTTGTTTTATTTAAACTTGCCATATCGTAATCAGTGTACACATAGTTGGAATATATTCTTTTAAAGTTAGTTAAGTCATAAGATGACATATTCCACAAGTATAAAAATTGCTGTGTATTCATTTTTTGTTTACACTCTTCAACACTAAACTTCCATGAATACGGCTTATCGTTACTTATATTTTTTTCAGCTTGTTTTTTACTTTTCTTTACCTTTTATATTATATGATTTACTTTATTTAGCTATTTTCTTCAAAAGAAAATTTTCACACATAGATAAGCGATAGCTCAAACGTACTTCTTCAACATCATATGTATTTTCCATAGAAAGTAAAATAGAAAGTAAAATAGAAGATAACATTGCACAGCTTAAAATATTTGTAATAAAACAATTACCTTTTGCAAACTCATTTACATCTAGTAAAATTTCTTTATACTTCTTATGTGCCTTTTACATTACATTTTTATGATTTTCTTCATTTAAAGTTTCTTGTAATTACTTCGCAAATGATTTATTAAAAACTAGCCACATCAATTTGGGTATAAATCCATATTTCATATTTATTGTTTCCAATCATTAATTGCTTTTACAATTTGTTTATCACTAAGGAAGTTAACATATTGCAATTGAACTTTAGTCAATACTGCTTCAGTTTTCTAGGTTCAAACTGAAAAGATATTTTTCTATATATCTTCTTCACATATTTTTGAATAAAGAACATGCATTTTCCAACAAAATCGTAATCCATTTTTTCTTAGTTAATCTCCAAGTGCATTTTCATATATATTCCTTTTTGAAAATTAATTCAATTGTTTTCAAAATAAACCATGCATTTGATACTAATTAGCACCATTTGCATGATTATATTGTAATTTCTTGTATGTTTTAATAAAATAAATTGTCTCTAAAATACCTGTAACAATCCACGATGCTGAATATAATAAGTATAAAGAAGCTATTGTATGAAAGTGAGCAAATACTGTATAAACCCACACAATTGGTAGAACACATACACCTAATATTTCAAAAGCCATTGGCCAAAAAGCTTTTCCTAAGCCTCTTGTTGCCGCAATAGGAACATCCATAAAGACTGAAATCGCATATGATAAGCCCATTATTTTTAGTCTTGGGAGTCCAGCTGTAATTAAATCTGGGTCGTCAGTAAATATGCGAATGCATTTATCGCCAAAAATAAATAGAATTAATCCAATAAATAAACCAATTCCAAAAGAATAAACTACGGTTATTAAAAATGCATCTTTTATTCTTTGCTTCTTTCCAGCGCCATAATTTTGTCCGACAAAAGTTGAACAAGCAATATAAAAGGCTGCTAGAATATCATATACTAATGAATCAAAATTTTGCGCTGCAGAGTTACCTGAAACAGTCGCATCATCAAACGAATTAACTGCAGATTGAATAAATAAATTTGAAATTGCAAATAAAGAGTTCTGAATTCCACCTGCTAATCCAAGAATTAATAATTCCTTTATACAAGTACGATCAGTTTTTAAACATTTAATTTCTAATTTGCAAACATCCTTGCTTCTAAACAAAGAAATTAAAATTAATATCATTGATAAGTATTGTGAAACAACACTGGCAATAGCTACACCCATTACATCTAATTTAAAAACGATAACTAATATTAGATTTAATATAATATTAACAACTCCTGCTATAGCCAAATAAATAAGTGGTTTAATAGTTTTTCCTTCTGCCGAAAGAATTCCTTGACCATAGTTATAAATTGCTAAAGCGGGCATTCCTAACATATATATTTGTAAATACATTGTAGCACTATCAATAAATGTATCTTTTGTTTTTAATAATCTCAAAAGCGCATTTCCTGATAAAAATCCAAGAACTAATAATAATAATCCAAAAGAAAAGACAATGATTAATGAACTATGAATAAACTTTTTAACTCCAACTTCATCAGAAGCGCCTATTCTTTTGGCAGTAATTGCGTTTACTGCTGAACCCATACCAATCAAAAGACCAGTAAAAAGAGAAACTAGTATCGTTGTTGAACCGACAGATCCTAACGAATTTTTACCTCCGAATTTCCCAACAACAACAATATCTGACATATTAAACAAAACTTGAAGAAGATTAGAAAAAATAAGCGGTAAAGCAAATATAAATATTGTTTTCCATAATGATGAATTAAGCATATCAATAGATTTATTTTTCATTTATAATCACCTCAAAATAAAACTGCATGAATAAATCATACAGAATTATAAACATTTATTAATATTCCATTAAAACTTTAATTTTATATCCTTCTAATAGTTTTCTTCCTTTTAAATCAACAAGTTCAATTAAGAATCCGAGACCTACTACTTCGCCTCCTAGTTTCTCAACTAAATCTATAGCAGCTTTTACAGTTCCACCAGTTGCTAGTAAATCATCAACTATAAAAACCTTATCACCCTTTTTTACAGCATCTTTGTGAATACATAGTGTATTAGTTCCATATTCTAAAGAATAAGATACATCTACTGTTTCTCTTGGTAATTTATTAGGTTTTCTAATGGGAACGTATCCAACTCCTAAATCTTTGGCAATTGGACAACCAAAAATAAATCCTCTTGCTTCAGGACCAGCAATTAATGTAGCTCCACACTCTTTAGCAAATTCTTCTAATTCTTCACAAGCACATCTAAAAGCTTCACCATTAGCCATTAATGGAGTAGTATCTCTAAACATAATTCCTTTAGTAGGGAAATCTTTCACAGTTGCAATGTATTTTTTGTAATCCATTTTCACACCTCTTTTACTTACCTATTATATCAAATTATTAAGAATCTTTCAATACATTTTTAAAATTTCCTTAATAATATTTTATTAATAATTATTTTCTTTTTTCATAATATTAAATGTGATGTATATGATAAAAAAATATAAAACCAACTTTTTAATTAAAAATACATTAATTCTTATTTCCTCAAGTTTAATAATAAAAGCCTTATCTCTTCTAAATAGGATTGTAATTACTAGATTATTAGGTCAAGACGGTATATCTTTATATGTATTAACACTACCAACAATAATGCTCCTTTGTTCTATTTCTGGTTTTTCCTTAAATATAACACTATCAAAAATAACTGCTGAAAATGAAAAAACAAACGAATATACACGTAAACAAATATTAAAAGTAGGAATATACTTAGGATTGTACGCTACAATACTTACATCAATTGTTTTTATATTATTATTTAAATTTATTGTTTTGTATCTTTTAAAACAAAGTGATTGTTATTATCCTTTATTAATATCACTAACTATGATTCCATTTTCAATGCTTAATGGTGTATATCGTGGTTTTTATAATGGTTTAGATAACATAAAAACATCATCAAATAGTGCCTTAATCGAACAAATCGGCAGAATGATTTTTTCAACTCTACTCCTTCTTATTTTTTCAAAAAAAGGTTTAATTGTAAGTGTATCAATATCACTTTTTTCGATGACAATTGGGGAAATATGTTCATTGCTATATAATATTTTCAAAGTAAAAAAAGTATTAAACAAAACATGTAATAATATCAATCCTCTAAAGAATTTAGAAAAAAAGATATTTACCTTATCATTTTCAGAAACTTTATCTCACCTTGTTATAAATTTATCATTTTTCTTAGAACCAATTATCTACACTTATGTTCTTGGAAAAATAAATATCTCTCAAAATGAAATTATGTATCATTATAGTGAAGTAAATGCCTACGCTTTACCTCTTCTTACAATGTTCATTTTTACTTCTTCTTGTATTGCTACAGTAATTATACCAACTATTTCTAAAAATAATTATAATAATAACTCAAAAGTACTAACAGAAAATGCCCTTAGATTTTCGCTAATACCTGGTATTCTTTTAGGAATAATATTATATTTTTATGGTGATAAATATATGTATTTCTTATATAAAAGCACTAGTGGGAGTTATTTTGTAAGAAACTATTCCTTAATATTTGTTTTATTTTATATAAACCCAGTTCTTTTAAGTGTACTTCAAGCTCATGGAAAACAAAAAAACATATTGATAATTTCAATTTGTTGTTGTGCTATAAAACTACTTCTAATTCTTAGTTTAACATTTATAAAAGAAATAGGTTATAAATCATTATTTTATTCAGTAATAATTATTAATATTATTCATACACTCATATACTATATTTACACCAAAAAATTACTCAAAATAAAAATACAATTAACAGAACTTATAAAAATGATTCTTTTCTTCGGAATTAATTTTTACATTATGTATATTTTAAAATATTTAAAACTAAATTTTATCATTAGTTCCCTTGTTTTTTCTCTTATATATATTGTATTAGTAAAATTATTTATTTTAAAAGATATATCTTTAAAAACTACATGTCCTGACAATAAATAATTTATTATTCTCCATGTTAGCATAATAAACATTTTTAAGATCAAAACCTTGCCTTTTTATTTCTTCAAGAAGCCAAGGTTTTTTTATATTTCGTAATTTTAAATTTTCTTCAATTATTTTTCCCGAAATAACTAGTGGAAAAATAGAAATATCTTTAGTAATTGTATGTACAGTTGTACTAACGCTTGATGAACCTGTACCACCTCTTTTTCCCTTAGAATATGATAAAGGTTTTTTCTCATTTTCCTCATATAAAAAAACGCTAATATCTCCACTATTTTCTAGAATTAAATATTCTACTTGAGATAAACTTTTCACATTCTTAAGTCTTAATTGTGATAATAAATCATCAACGTTATAATTCTGTTTTTTCATTTCTTTAATGTTTAATTTACCCTCGTACATAATAACAGATTCTTTACCATCAACAATATTTCTTACAAAAGGAACATGCAATGAAATAACAGCTAATATTTTTTGAATAAGTGAAAGAATAATAACTGGTATAAGACATGTATAAATACTTTTTTCATCATCTAATGTTATTGCACTGACATCAGCAATTAACAATAAAACAACAAAATCAAATAAACCAAGTTGCCCAACCTCTCTTTTTCCCATAAATCTTAATGTCAGTAATATAAGAAAATATATAAAAGCAGTTTTCCAAACTAAAGCAAACATTCTTTCCTCCATATGTTCTATTTTTTTATTTTTGTCATATATTTAAGTGGTGATATAATGAAACTTAAAAGCTTGACTTTAAAAAAATTGATTTGTTATTTAATATTTATATTTATTGTTTGCTTGACTTTAGGATTTTATGCATTATTGCTTTATAAAAATAAAGCATCAAATAATGAGAAAACATTATACATTTATTCATATATAATAGGTGGTGTTCTATTTTTTATATTAGGACTTCTTAAAGGTTTAGTAATAAAAAATAATGGTTTACTTGAAGGTTTATTATCTGGTGTATTTGTAATGTTTATTATTTTATTAACAAATTTCATTATTAATAAATCATTTACCTATTTTAATTTAATTAAAATAGTAGCATATTTAGTCTTAGCAACCATTGGAGGAATTATTGGAGTAAATTTATGTAAAAAAGAAAATAATTAATATTTACTAATTTCCATTTTTCGAGTATAATTTATAAGGTGATAAAAAATGGAACCTTTAGCATATGCATTAAGACCGAAAACAATTGATGAAATTGTTGGGCAAAAACACTTAGTTGGCCCAAATGGAGCTATTAGAAGACTTCTAAACTCAAATAAAATAACTTCTCTGATCTTTTATGGTGACCCAGGAATTGGGAAGACAACAATTGCCAAAGCTATTGTTAACACATTAAACGTAAAATATGATACTTTTAATGCTTCATCTGATAATAAAGAAAAACTAAAAAGATTAATTGAAAAAGATAATAATAATATTTTAATTATCGATGAAATTCATCGAATGAAAAAAGATATTCAGGATTATCTTCTTCCTTTTGTGGAGAGCGGTCAAATCACTTTAATTGGAATGACAACAATAAACCCTTATAGAGCTGTTAATCCTGCTATTAGATCACGCTGTAATATTTATAAACTATTTCCTTTAAATGAAAATGATTTATTAGAACTCACAAATAAGGCTATTTCCTTTATAAATGAAGAAAGTAAAAACTTTAATCTTGATGATAAGGCTAAGAAATATCTTATTGAGATTGCTAGTGGTGAAGGACGAAGTCTATTAAATATGATTGAAAATCTATACTTTGCTTTTGGAGATAAACTAGTGGATTTTGAAATGGCAAAAGAAACTATTTTAAAACCAAGTTTAGAATTTGATAAAAATGGTGATGGCTATTACAATACCCTTAGTGGATTACACAAATCTATTAGAGGCAGCGATGTTAATGCAAGTCTACACTATCTAGGAAAACTTTTATATGTCGATGATTTACTTCCTCTAACTAGAAGACTATTTTGTATAGCATATGAAGATATTTCTCTAGCTAACCCAAGTATAGGACCAAAAGTTAGAGCAGCATGTGAAACAGCTTTAGAACTAGGCATGCCTGAAGCAAAACTTCCACTTGCTAGCATAGTTGTTGAGATGGCACTTTCCCCAAAATCTAACTCTAGTTACTTAGCTATCACAAAAGCCATGGAAGACATCGAAACAAAAGATACAGGAACATTACCACCCCATCTGAAAAATGTTTATTCGTTCGAAGAAGGAAATGGAAAATACTTGTATCCACATGACTATCCCGGTGGATGGGTATACCAGCAATATCTTCCTGATAAAATTAAAGATGCTGTTTATTATGTTCCTAAAACAACAAGTAAATATGAAGAAGCTTTAAAAGAGCGTTATGATGCTATTAATGAAGCAAGAAAAAAATATAAAGGCCGAAAATAGGCCTTTTTAATTATTATTTTTGTTTAAAGCATTATTTACTTGTTCTAAGTCACTTGATGACAATAATGGTGTAGCTATACGTTTAACTGATTTTTTTTGTATGAAGAAAGCATCTCCACTTCCTTCTAAATATAAAGCATTTTTATAAACATCATCTCGACTCGTAAACGTATCACTTAATTCTCTATTTATTTTAAAAACTATTTTGTTTTCAAACATTGAATTAATAGTATTATTTATAAATTTAGAATTATTTAAAGAGTAAATAAAAGTAATTCCAAGTTTTTTCGATAATTGAGTTATATAAAGAAAAGCATCTTCAATGTATTTTAAATCAACATTTTCATCAATAACATTTATAATAACAAACTTTTTTGTTACTTTATATTTTAAATATGAAGTTTCACTTTTATTTAAATATGTTTTATAATCAAATAAACCATTTAAAGATAACGATTCATTCCATTCATCTATTTTTTTCATTAGAAAGTCTAGAAAAGCGTAAATATCTCCTTCAACATTCATTACATTATGAAAAATACTTAAATCATCAAAGCGATCGTATAAATACACTTCTGTGTCACATGATTTATATTTATAAAATATTAAAGAACAATAATACTTTAAATAGTTTAATATCTCAGCCGTAGATTCGCCTACTAAAAGTAAATTATTAGTTTGATTTATATCAAGAGTTATAAGATTATTTTGATAATCAATTCCATAAGGAAAGATATAATTTTGATTGGTCTTTGAAGAAATCAATATTTTTCGAACCGATAAGGTTCTTTTTTTATAATTGCTTACCTGAATAATTAAATAATTACTTTCAAAGCTAAAGAAACTTTCCGATTTAATCAATTTTTTTAAATCATAAAATATATTAGTTATTGTTAAATGACTTATTTCTGTTTTTAATTCAAAATAAAATGTGGAAACATAATATGAAATAATATATGGTGATTCAGAATAAATTATATTTTTTTCATCAAAATAACTCTTTATAGAATTTAAAATAAAACTAGCATCTTCTTCTTGTGCATTTACTATATTATCATCATAAAACGATTTAAAAGTACCAAGTGATAGTTTAACGTATTCTTTACGTTTTTCTTGCATATCTTTTCCAACTTCATATCTGAAAAACGAGCGAAAAGACTTAAATTTTCGAAATATTCCTAATATTTTTGAACCCATCCATTTTCCAATATCAAGAAAAGGAGTATTAAAAATCAAAGAAACACTTAATATTAAGAGAACTAAGCCTAATAAAATAACTCCTATTTTACCTAATAGATAATATATTATATAGAATATTATGGCTCCGATTAATCCTCCTCCTAATGAGCTTGCATAGCCAACATTAATAAAGTTTTTATAATAATCAAAAGTGGCTCCTAAATATGAACTATCACTTTCTAATACATATTTATGTATGGAAAAATGAGAAAATAGCATAATAGTTAAACTTAAAAAGATAAAGCCAACAAATCTATTATCTTTGAAATTAAATCGGGTATGTAAGAAAAGATTATAAATTCCTAAAAAAAGTAGAAACAAAAGAGCAATAAAATACCAATCTCCAAAAGTTACTTTTAATAGTGTTGTTAATACTTTTCCAACTTTACCAAGTTTTCCTAAAGTAGTAATTGATAATATTATTATAACAGAGCCAATTATTTCATAATAAAACATTGTACTTCTTTCTTGTTTTTCATCAAATGCTTTTTTCTTTTCCTTAGGCATACAATCATACGAGTAAGTAATAAACTCGTTACCTCCTTTAAGAATTGATACCTATAAGTATAATACAAATGTCTGTCAAAAAAAGTAAAAAAAAGAACCTAACGGCACTTTTTTTTAAGATCTTTAAAATAGACCTATTTTTTTGTTTTCTCTTTATGTAATGTTTGTTTTCTACATTTAGGGCAGAACTTCATCATTTCAAGTCTGTCTGGATCATTCTTCTTATTTTTTTGTGTTAAATAATTTTCAGAATTACAAACAGTACATCTCATTAAAAATGTTAAGCGCATAACTATTCCTCCTGAAATAATACCTATATATTATACATCATCATTTACAAAAAATCAAGATATTTCGATATTAATTTTTGGTTTTTTAATTATTATTAAAATTTTTGAAAAATATATGTAAGCAATAAGAATAAATTAGGTCTTGATTTTTTTCTTGATTTCGAGTATAATATATAGGAAAAAATTATATGAAATAATTTTTAAGGAGACAAAATATGGAAACAAATAATCAACCAGTACTTGAAGTTGAAGACACTGAAGCCATTGTCGAAAGCAAAAAATTAAAACTTAAAAGACTTGAAAAAAAGAAACTTCGTGTTATTACTCGTTTAATTAACGGTGAAATAAATGGTACCAAAGCAGCAAAACTTCTTAAAATAACCACAAGACAAGTGCGTAACTTAAAGAGACAAGTATTAAATGAAGGTGAAGAAGGCGTAATTCATAAAAATAGATATCATAAACCTGTAAATACTTATTCTGAAGATTTACGAAAAGAAATTGCTCATATCTATCGTGTTGAATTCCGTAAAACAAATTTTACAGACTTTGCTAAAGAAATGAATGATCGAGGATATAACTTATCACGTAGTACTATTTACAATATTTTAAGAGAACAACACATTCGTAGTCCTCAAAGAAAAAAGAAAAAAAGGAAAAAAGTAACTACCGAAAAAGTTGCTTCTACAAAATAAATGAAAAATAGATTAAATAGTTTAACTAAAACCAAAGAAATTTGTATTGGAAACATTAAAATAGGTGGTACAAATAAAATAGCTATCCAAAGCATGACCAATACAAAAACAAGCGATACAAAAAATACAATAGCTCAAATAAATGAGCTTTTTTCTAAAGGCTGTGACATTGTTAGAGTTGCGGTATTAGACGATGATGATGCAGAGGCTTTAAAAGAAATCACTTCTTCTTGTGCTGGCCCAATTGTTGCCGATATACATTATGACTATAAACTAGCTTTAAAGGCAATTGCAAATGGCATAAGTAAATTAAGAATTAATCCAGGAAATATTTCTAATATTGAGCACATAAAACTTATTGTGCAAAAGTGCAAAGAAAAAAATATTCCTATTAGAATTGGTGTTAATAGTGGTTCAATAAGTAAAAATATCTATGAAAAATATGGTAATTCCTCAAGAGCATTATTTGAAAGTGCTAAAGAAAACATTGAGATTCTTGAAAATTTAGACTTTCACAACATAGTTGTTTCTGTCAAATCATCAAGTGTGATCAAAACAATTGAAGCTTATGAAATGCTTTCTAAAGCTTATAATTATCCTCTCCACCTAGGAGTAACTGAGGCCGGGTTAGAATATCAAGGAGTTGTAAAATCGAGCATTGCCTTAGGTTCACTTCTTCTGAAAGGTATTGGAGATACAATAAGAGTTTCTTTAACCGAAAGTCCTCTTTTAGAAGTAAAAGCTGCTAAAGAAATACTTTCATCAATAGGTTTATATGAAAAACCTATATTAATTTCCTGTCCAACATGTGGTCGATGCCAGTATAATATGTTTCCAATAGCTAATGAAATAAATGAATTTTTAAATTCATTTAATAAATACATTAAAGTTGCTGTCATGGGATGTGTTGTAAATGGACCAGGAGAAGCAAAAGATGCAGACTTGGGAATAGCAGGAGGAAAAAACTGTGCTGTGTTATTTAAAAAAGGAAAGATAGTTACCAAATTGTCTTACGAAGAAATAATTCCTAATTTGAAAGCAGAAATATATTTTCTAATTAAAGGTTATGAATATAAATTAGTTGACGGAAACATAATCTTTGAAAACGAAAATCAAATACTATCTGATGAAAATGGAAAAAAATATCTTGAAATAATTAAAAAAAGAAAATAGGCTTGTTCAATAGTAACAGCCTTTTTTCTATATAATAAACAATAAACTACTTTTCTTTAACATATTTATAATCATAAGAATATTGATTCTTTTCAGTATCATATATCATTCTTACTTTTATTATTTTTTTACTCGTTCCTTCTCTAACTTCAATTTTAATATATTTAATATTATTTTCTTCAATGCATTTAAATTTATATGATTTTTTTTCGTTGTTATTAGTTTCTGTAAGTTTTATCGATATTTCTTCTTTTTCTTGTTCAAATTCAAATTTTAACTCATTCACTTTTTTTCCGTTCTTAACAACAACGTATTTATAATCATGTTCTATTTCATTATCTTCATCTTCCTTTTCTAAACTAACAATTACATAGTTATCTTTATCCTCAATTATTTTGTAAACTGATTCAGTTTCAACTTCATCGTTTTCTTTTTCTTCGGTTATTTTTCCCTCTAATGTAAATTCCTTTCCGTTAGAAATAGCAATACCTTTGATAATTTTTACAATTTCAATTTTATCCTCATCAATTTCTTCTGAGTATGTTTCTTCATTATAATATAGTGAATATACAATTTCTTCGTTATAAAAATTACTTGTTTTAATTTCAATGAAATTAGTATAATTTTCCTTATCAGATGTCTTTGGTGCAATTATAAATCCATGATTACCATTTAAAAGTTCCTCCATCATTTGAATATATTTTTCAATATCATTTTTTTCAGTAACATCATTATTATTTGGTAATCGTCTTTTTGTAATATTGTTTTCATTTAATTCTAATAATTTTATTGAAGATAAAGTTTGATAAGACATAATGTTTATTTCATTATCAAAGATATTGTTTGAATTTTCATTTGCCTTCTCAGAGTTTGCACAGGAAACTGTGATTAAAAAAGTAAAGATAAGTATTAGTGTAAATAATGTTTTTTTCATAAGTAAAACCTCCATTCACTTAATAAACAAATAATTATTTGTTTTTATTGGTAAATATTTAGTTTTTTATTATTTTTTTATTTATTGTAACTTTTTCATTAATAAAATAATAACTAATAGAATCAATACTATCAATTACTTTTATTTTTCCTTCGTAATCATTAAACTCAACCTTTAGAATTAATTCATTATTTTTATATTTGGCTTTGATTTCTTCATTTCTAGAAGATGTATTTAACTCCAATTTTATTTCAATATCTTTATTCTCTATTTCATATGAAATTACAACCTCTTTAGTTAATTTATTATTAACATATGTCTTATACACAAATTTTTCTTCATCATCTTCTTTTTCTTGTTCGATAATAAAATATTCAGTTTCATTAATAAGTACTTTTATCTTTGTTTCAACTTCATCTTCTTCAACAATTGTTTCACCTATAATTTCATAATTAATATTATTAATGATAATTATTCCATTTAAATTATATATTTCTTCATCGTCATCTTTTTCTATAAAAGATTTATTGAAATATATAGTATAATATAAATCAAAATTGTCATTAAAGAACGAGTTAATAACCATTTTGTTTTCATACATATCATTATCACTATTAGTTATTTTATATTCTATTTTTTCTTTACGTAATAATTGATTAATTGTAAGATAAAATCTGTTTATTTTATCACAAATATTATTTAAATCGTTATTTCTTTGTCTTCTCTTTAAATTAGTAGTGGCATCAGTATATATATAATTAGCAGCAGTCATCATTTCAAAGGCATAGGCATCTTCTATAGAACTTGCTATTATAGGTTTTTTAGGTTCATGGGCTGGGTCAATTGATATTTTAATAAACACAAAACTAACCAAAAAAAGTATTATTGAAAAAACTGGCAGTGTTAATGGTTTTGCAAATAGGGAAAAAGATTTATTTTTAGCTTTAGAATAAACATATTTGCTTTTAACTTTATCTTTTACATCAATAATATCAAGATTATCAATTTCATTATTTAAGTCACTAATAAATTTTTCATATTTACTCATTATTTTCACCAACCTTTTCTTTCATTTTTTTAAGTGCTTTATTATAAATCCATGTAATTGTTCCTAGTGGTTTTTTCATTATTTTAGCAATTTCTCGGTGTTTTAAATCATCAATAACATGGAGAATAAAAACTTCAAGTTCAATTCCTGATAAAGTTTCGTAAACTAAGTCTAGTAAAGGTGTTTCTTCAGTTTTTGAAACTATTTCCTCTTCGTATAACGATAAGTCATAATGTACTTCTCTTTTGTTTTTATTATATTCGTTAATTGCAAGATTTCTAGCTATTGTAACGATAAAAGCAATAACATTTGTTTTATCTTTATATTTATGTATGTTATTTAAGAATTTTAAATATGTATCTTGCATAATGTCTTCACATATTGTTTTATTCTTAATAATATTTATGATAGCTACATATACTTGTTTCTTAGTTAGTTCATAAAAATCATCAAAGAGATCCATGTTACCACTTTTTAGCTGTCTAATTATATTGTTCATTTGTTCTGTATCTATTTTATTCATATCTCATCCTTTATTAATAAACAAATTAACTTAAATTTTTATTGGTAAAATTTATAAAATATCTAAAAAGTCATACAAATTGCATGACTAATTATTTTTATAATAAGATACAATGTTATTAATAAGTTCTTTATCGAACTTTTTATTTCTAATCATTTCTATTTCATGCATGTATGGAGGATATTCTTCACCATCTGCCTTAACATAAGGAGTTTCAAGAATTTTAGGAATATTTATAAATCTTTCATCAGTTACAAATTTCATTAAGGTTTTAAAACCTATACATCCAAGGCCAATGTTTTCATGGCGATCCTTATGGCTCCCACATGGATTTTTTGAGTCATTTAAGTGAATAATTTTCAAACGATCTAATCCAATAATTTGATCAAATTTTTCGATTACATCTTCATAATTTTTTACAATATCATAACCTGCATCATTGATGTGACATGTATCCAAACAACAAACTATTCTATTGTTATTGCCTAATAATTCAATAATTTTGTGAATTTCCTCAAAGTTTTTCCCACATTCAGTTCCTTTACCACTCATTGTTTCTAAGGCTATATATGTGTTATCAAAGTTAGTGTTCTCTAAAACTTGTCTTAAAGAATCAGCAATCAATTCAAGTCCAACTTCTTCACCTAGATGCATATGCGCTCCAGGGTGAACAACGATATATTTAGCACCAACTGCAGCCATTGTTTTCATTTCGCTTGAAAGGAATCTTATTGCAAAACTTCTTTTATCTTCATTACTTTGAGCTAAATTTAAAATATATGGAGCATGAATTATTACATTCTCAATATTAATATTATTTTTTTCAAGTTCTTCTTTCATTTCTTCAATGTGAAGTAAACTTGCTTCTTTACGATTAGTATTTTGTGGTGGACCCAAGTAAACCATAAAACAATTAGCTTTATATTTTAGAGCTTCTTTAACGCTTCCTAAAAGCATTTCACTACCACTATTTGAAACATGACATCCTAACAAAATCTTTTCATTAATTCTTGCCACTTTTTTCTCTCCTTTTTTTATAAATCATTTTTATTTGATAATCTTTTATACATACTATCAATTTTTTTTCGTTTTATTTTGCTTATTTCTTTTTTTATGGCTTCATTTCTTTTTTTACGATATCCAGGTTTAACTTTTTTACCAAGTGGATATTTTTTGTGTATAGCAATATCACTAGTTTTCATTTGCTTGAAACTAGCATTACGATTTTGTGTAATAACAAGTTCGCCATCTTTTATCATCATAAACTTATAAGTAATATTTTTATTAGAAAGTTTATTTAAATAACTAGCATCCTCGTAATCATAGAAAGAAATAGCCATTCCAGTACTTTCAAACCTTGCTGTACGACCAATTCTGTGAATGTAATATTCATAATCCTTAGGAAGTTCATAATTTATGATATGACTTACACCAGTAATATCCATTCCACGACTGGCAATATCAGAGCAAACTACGTATTGATATATACCATCTTTTATCCTCTTAATAACTTGTCTTCGTTCTCTTGGCTCTAAGTTACCTGTTATTTTGCCAACTTTATATCCTTTTTCTGAAAGCATATTAGCAATTTCATCTACTTTTTCAACTGTATTAGCAAAGATAAGAACTAAATATGGCTTTATTATTTCTAGCAATTCTAATAAAACTTCATCCTTGTCCTTATTTTTAGTTGGTATAAAAACATGCTCAATAGACTCCTTTACAACATTTGTACCAACTAAATCAACAAATTCATTAACAGAAATATATTTGTTGATGAAATTAACTAGTTCTTTATTTAGCGTTGCTGAAAAAGATAAATACTGTGCATCTTTAAATAATGAAAAGACATAATCTAAATCTTCTAATTCATTTAAATCTAAAGCCATATCTGCTTCATCAATAACTACAATCTTTGAAGTATAAATTTTAAGTAAATTGTTATCACTAGCTAAGTCTTTAATTTTCCCAATGGTTCCAATAACAATTTGTGGTTGACTTTTTTTAAGTCTTTCCATTTCACTTTGACGATTTGTACCACCAACATACATTCTAATATCGATTTTTTCAGGTGAATATTTTATGATATTATTAAAGTCATTATATATTTGACTAGCAAGTTCTCGTGTTGGAACGATTATTGTTGCTTGAACTTCAGCTAATTTTTCGTCAAGTTTTTGAAGAATTGGTAATATAAAACTGTGAGTTTTGCCTGTTCCTGTTTGACTTTTACCAATAACATTATTTCCGCCTAATACAAGGGGAATTATTCTCTCTTGTATTTCTGTTGGATTTTCAAAACCTATAGCATCTAAGCCTTGTTTTATGTAATCTTTAAAATTATATTTATTGAATGACATCTATAACTCCTTCGCACATTGGATAACCTATTTTGGTAATCTTTACTTTAACTAAATCATTAGGTTTATTATTAATTGATGGGAACGAAACTAACAAATAGTTTGATGAATGACCAACACACTTTCCATCAATTATCTCCTCAACAATTATATCAACTGTTTGTCCTAAAAATTTGTTTCGATATTTTAGTGCATTAATTTTGTTTAAATCTAAAAGTTCTTTTACTCTTTTCTTCATAGTTATTCCGTCAACTCTGTCAGCAAAATGAATTAATTTACTATCTTGATAAGCTTTAGTTTTACTTCTTGGTGAATATGGAAAGATATGTGTTTCCCCAAATTCAACTTTATTTACAAATTCATATGCTTTTCTAAAGAGTTCATCTGTTTCGCCATTAAAACCAACTAATAAATCGGCAGTTATATTAACGCCAGGTAAAAGTTCTTTTACATATCTTATTTTTTCTTCGTAATATTTTGTATCATATTTACGATTCATTTTTTTTAGTATTTCATCGCTTCCACCTTGTAATGGTATATGAAGGTGATTACAAAAATGTTGAGGATTATCTTTCATAACTGCGATTAATTCATCAGTAACTTCAGTGACTTCAATAGAAGAAATTCTAATTCTGCCAACATTTTTGACGTCTTTGATGATATCTTGCAATAAATTTGGGAAGTTATAGTCATCAAAGTCCATCCCATATGCACCTGTATTAATTCCTGTTAGAACAATTTCTTTCATACCTAATTCAGTCAAATGGTTTATTTCTTTTATTACACTATCTTTAGGTCTACTTCTAAATTTACCGCGTGAATATGGAATTGTGCAATAACTGCAAAAGTTCTCGCAACCATCTTGTATTTTCACAAAACCTCTTGTTTTAGTATCATAATGATCCAAAGTTAAATCTTCATATTCAGTTATTTCATTGTAGTCTTCACATTTATTGATTGTTCCACTTGTATAACCATTAATTTTTTCCATTACAAGTTCATAAATCAATTTTCTATTAGAACTGCCAACAACAATACTAACACCATCAATTTTCGAAGCTTCCTCACTATTTAATTGGGCATAGCAGCCCATAACACAAATTATTGAGTTAGGATTTTGACGGGCAATTTGCCTAATAGTTTTACGACTTTTCGAGTCACTTGTTTGGGTAACCGTACAAGTATTTATAATTGTAACATCACTTTCTTCATCTAGAGAAACAACTTCAAACCCGTTCTTAACAAACATATTAACAACGCCAACAGTTTCATAAGTGTTTACTTTACATCCTAGTGATACATAATTAATCTTCATTTTTTTCACCCTTATAATCAACATATGCGGAAACGATACTCATTATCATTAAAGGAGCAGTTTCTGTACGTAATATTCTTTTACCTAAGCCAATGCATATAAATCCATTTGCTTCTAGCATTTCTATTTCATTTGGAGAAAAACCACCTTCAGGTCCAACTAAAAACAAAATATTTTTTTGAGGGAAATTACATAAATATTCATTTATATTATGAGAATTAGTACGTCCCTCGTTTTCATAAGCAACAAATTTGAAATCATATTTTTTTGAATAATTTAGGAACTCTTTAAATGATATATAACCATCAAGTTCTAAAAGTTTACCTCTTTCAGATTGCTCACTGGCTTCTTTCACAATTGTTTCTAAACGGGATGTTTTATAGTCATCTTTAGATTTTAATTGGACATTACATCTTTCTAGTTTAACATTAACATACCTGCTAGCACCAAGTTCTACAATCCTGCGCACTACTTCTTCAGTCTTTTCACGTCTAACAAGTCCCTGAGCAATTGTTACATGGCAGTTAAGTTCATTTAGATTGTCTTTTTCTTCGATGATTGTTAAATTAACAACTTTAGAAAGATCTATTATCTCACATAAATATTCTTTTGAATCATTTGTTTGGAGAATGATATTATCTCCTATTTTCATTCTCATAACATCTCTTATATGATGATAATCCTTACCTTCAATAAAAGCTGTTTTATTTTCTGTATTTATATATTTGTTGTCAATAAAATATCTTTGCATATATATACCCTTTTCTTTTATCTATTTTACCATATTTTTTACGATTTTGGAAGTAAAAAAATAAAAAGAATGAAATAAGGTTATTTAAAACAGTAAAAACTTATAAAAACCTCTATATTAATAGCACATAGAGGTTTTTTTAATTAATTATTATTAAATTAATTTTAATATTTCACTTAATGTTGGATGAGCAAATACATAATCTTTAAATCTAGAAATCTTAATATGCTCATTTAATAATATACCTATTTCATGTATTAAATCTGCTGACGCTGGGCCACATATGCACATTCCTATAATTTCATCATCAGAAATAATGGCTTTAAGGAAACCATCTTTTTCATCCATAGATAAAGCTTTACCATTTTGTCTAAAAGATAGTTTTTTTACTGTATACACAATATTATTTTCTTTAGCTTGTTTTTCCGTTAAACCAATTGAAGCGATCTCTGGAAAGGTAAAAACAGCTGAAGGAGTTAGAGATAAGTTAATATTATCATTTTTATTTAAAATCTTGTTAACTACTTTATATCCAGAATATGTTGCATAGTGGGCAAGCATGTTCTTTCCATTACAATCACCAATAGCATAAATATTAGAAACTGAAGTTTCGAAATAGTCATTTATTTTAAAGCCTTTTTTGTTGGTTTCAATATTCAAATTTTCAAAGACATCAACTCTAGCCTTCCTACCAACAGAAAGAAGGATATATTCCGAAGTGATTATTTGAGGATTTCCCTTTTCAATCACTTCGACTGAGTTTTTATCTATAATTCTATTTACAATCGATTTAACGTGAAATTTAATGCCAATTTTAGAAAGTGAGAGTTGTATTCTCTTTGCTATATCACTATCTAGCATTGGTAAAATATTGTCCATCATTTCTATGACTTCTACTTTTGTTCCTAAGCTTGCAAAGATAGTTGCCATTTCAATTCCAATAACTCCACCACCTATAATCGTTAATGATTTAGGTAGTTTGTTAAGACTTAACAAATCTTCAGAAGTTATTGCCAAATCTCCATTAGGAATTATACCTTTAACTGGTTCTGATCCAGTGGCTATAATACAATGATCACAAAATAAAATATCATCATTTACTTTAATTTTAATAATTCCGTCTAATTTATCAGTAATAATACCTTTACCATTATATAAATCAACTTTAGAATTATTGATTAAGTATTCTATACCTTTACCTAATTCTAAAACAACATTTTCCTTTTTTTCTTTTATTTTATCAAAAGCAAAAGAATAATTTGTTTCAAAACCAAATGAGGCCATTTTTTTTATATCATGAATATACTTAGCAGCAGTATAATAAGTTTTTGTGGGAATACAGCCACAGTTTAAGCATGTTCCACCTAATTTATTTTCTTCGATTAGGGCAACTGATAAACCATTTTCTTTAGCATATAAGGCTGTTTCGTAGCCACCAGGTCCAGCACCTATGATAATCAAATCATAATGTTTATTCATATTTATGAATATCCTTATATTTTAAAATAGGCATACGAACTGCTTTTACATCATCTAATCTATTAATTATAGTATTATGTGGGCTAGATTTGATTAGATCAGCATCTTCTTTAGCTATTTTAATCATAGCATCTATAAACTTATCAATTGTTTCTTTTGATTCTGTCTCTGTAGGTTCAATCATCAATGATTCATGGAATAATAATGGGAAATAAATAGTAAATGGATGGAATCCATAATCTAATAATCTCTTGGCAACATCTAGAGTTGTTGCTTTTTTATCAATTAAACCATCAAATACAACCTCATGTTTACAATGTTTATTTATAGGAAGTAAATAGTAATCCTTGAGACTTTCCTTGATATAATTTGCATTTAAAGTTGCTAATCTACCAATCATAGCAATGTCTTCATTACCAAGTGATTTTAAATAACCATAAGCTTTAATAATCACAGAGAAATTGCCCATAAATGTGCTTACTCTGCCAATTGTATGTTTTGGTTTTGTAAGAATGTATTTTCCATTTTCCTTAACAATAAATGGAACAGGTAAATAGCTTTGTAAGAAATGTTTTACACCTACAGCACCACTTCCAGGACCTCCACCTCCATGAGGAGTAGAAAATGTTTTATGGATATTTATGTGACAGACGTCAAAACCCATATCTCCTGGGCGTGCTAAGCCAAGAATACCATTTAAATTAGCACCATCATAATAAAGTAATCCACCAACATTATGAATTATATTCGATATTTTTAAAATATCTTTTTCAAAAATACCTAAGGTATTGGGATTAGTAAGCATAATTCCGGCAATTTCATCTGTTGCTAATTTTTCAAGTTCATCAATATCAACACAACCATCTTCTAAACAGTTAACTTTTACAACTTCAAAGCCACACATACTACTACTAGCAGGGTTAGTGCCATGAGCACTTTCAGGAACAATTATTTTAGTTCGCTTTAAATCACCCTTAACAAGAAAATAGTTTTTGATTATCATTAGACCCGTAAGCTCTCCATGAGCTCCAGCACAAGGAGATAATGTAAAATCATCCATACCAGTAATTTTTGATAAATCTTTACAAACTTCATAGGCAATTTCTAAACTACCTTGTTTACTTTCATCGTTTTGCAAAGGATGAATATTTTGAAATCGATAGTCACTAGCAATTTTTTCGTTTATTTTAGGATTGTATTTCATTGTACAACTTCCTAATGGATAAAATCCTTGATCAACACCAAAATTTTTTAGTGAAAGATTAGTATAGTGTCTTACAACATCAAGTTCAGATAACTCGGGCATATCAAGACTTGCTTTACGCAAATACTTGTCATCTAAATCAATGTCAATATTTTCTGTAGGCAAAGAATAACCAACACGTCCAGGAACACTTTTTTCAAATATTAATAAGTTATCAAGAGACAAATCACTCATTATAGTCACCTACAATCTTTACAAATTCATTTATTTCTTCTTCTAATTTTGTTTCTGTTGCACAAAACATACATAAACCTTTACCTAAATTTATGCCTCCTAAATAACCTTTATTTTCTAAATATTCATTTAATTTATCAATATCTAAATTCGTTTTTAATACAAATTCTTTAATAAATGGTTTTTCAGTAACTTTCATAAATTTATTCGTACTAATTAATTTATCCATTAGCATATGACTATTTCGATAGCATAATTTTTGAGTTGAAACTAGTCCTTTTTTACCTAATAAATACGCATAGATAGTTACATGCAATGCCATCAAACTTTGATTAGAACAAATGTTTGAAGTTGCTTTTTCTCTTCTTATGTGTTGTTCTCGAGCTTGTAAAGTTAGTACATAACCTCTTTTACCATCTTTATCGGTAGTCATTCCTACAATACGGCCTGGCATTTTTCTAACTAATGATTCTATACATGCAAGATAACCTATATAAGGTCCACCATTTGCTAGAGGCACACCTAATGTTTGACAATCACCGCAGGCAATATCGGCACCTAATTCTCTTGGAGTATTTATCAATGATAATGTTGATATATCACTACAAACAATAAATAAAGATTTATTTTGTTTTAATTTATCAATATGTTTTACATTTTCTAAGTATCCGTAGTAATTAGGATATTGACAAATCAAACACGCAACATCACTAGTGATTTTCTTTTCTAAATCATCATTGTCAATTACTAAATCTTTTTCGTTTACATATTCAAGTTCAATACCTTTAAATTTCAAGTATGTTTCAATTACTTCTAAATAATTTTTATTAATAGTTTTCGATACTAAAGCTTTTTTTCTTCTTGTTTGGCTACAAGCCATAAGAATGGCTTCAGCACAACTTGATGCTCCATCATACATTGATGCATTAGCACAATCCATACCAGTGAGTTCACAAATCATACTTTGATATTCGAATATGTATTGTAATGTACCTTGACTAATTTCTGCTTGATATGGAGTATATGAAGTTAAGAATTCTTGTCTAGAAGTTATATAATCAATAATACTTGGTGTGTAAACATCATAACTACCACCACCACGATATATCTCAAATAACTTATTTTTAGACGCTATTTTATTAACTTTCTTTTGTAATTCTATTTCTGATAATGAATTATCTAAGTCAAGACTATCAATTAATACCTCTTTAGGAATATCATTAAACAACTCATCAATATTATTTACCCCAATTTTTTCAAGCATCAATTCTATATTCTCATTTGTATGAGGGAAATATTTATATTGATTATAATTAGTTTTTGACATTATTCATCAATTTCCTTTTCATAATCTTCTTTAGATAATAAATTATCTACTTCACTGGCATCAGATAATTCAAGTTTAAATATCCAATTTGTATATGGATCTTCATTAATTAATTCAGGATTATCGATAACATCATCGTTAACTTCAATAACAACTCCACTTAAAGGAGACATAATATCACTTGCAGCCTTAACGCTTTCAATAGCACCCGCTTCATCAAATTGTTCAACTTCATCGCCAATTTCCAAAGCTTCAACATAAACAACACTACCAAGATTTGCTTGGGCATAGTCAGTAACACCTACATAAGCAATATTACCTTCAACTCTTGCCCACTCGTGTGTTTCTGAATAAAATAAATTTTCTAAAACTTTACTCATAATATCATTCTCCTATTTTTTATATATTTTTTCCATAAATTTTCTATCTCTAACGATAGCTTTTAGTAGTTTTTTTCTAACTCTTATATAAACTATAGTATTTAATTGACTATATTCATATTTAATCATAGCTAGTGCTAAAGCTTTTTCATGACCAGGAAGCAAATATCCAGTTGTTACCGAACCAATTATTTCTTCATTTTCATTTAATACTTCATAGCCAGCACGAGCAATACCTTTATCAATTAATTCTAAACCAACGAGTTTTTGCGTAGGATTTTCTTTGTATTTTAAAAGAGAATCTTTTCCAATAAAGTCCTTTGAAAAATCACATGCAAAACTTAAACAAGCCATAAGTGGATTAATTTTGTCACTTATTTCATGTCCATATAAAGGTAAAGATCCTTCAAATCTTAATGTGTCACGACAACCTAATCCACATAATGTAACATTTAAAGATGCCAAAGTAATAAATAAACTAACTATATCAGATGGTTTTCCGTAAATTTCAAATCCATCGCCACCAGTATATCCACTACGTGAGCAAATAAATTCTTTACCATCAATTATAACATCTTTAAAATCATAAAACTTCATGTTATCAAAATCATAATCTGATAATTTATTTAAAATTTCATAAGCTTTTGGTCCTTGTAGGGCTAGCTGGCCAAAAGAATCAGATTTGTTTTCAACTTTGACATTATAATCGTTAATATTCTTTACAAACCAATTGTAATCTTTATCTGTATTTGAGGCATTAACAACTATTAAATATTTTTCATCATTATATTTATAAATCATTAAGTCATCGACAATTGTTCCATCTTCATATAAGGCCATACCATATTGCATGCGATTATTAGTCTGCTTTTCTACATTTGAAGTGAGTAAATAATTTAAATACTTAGTACTATCAGGACCAGTTACAAATACTTCTCCCATATGAGAAACATCAAACAAGCCACAATTTTCTCTAACCATCATATGTTCATTAGTTATTGAAGTATATTCAACTGGTAGCAAATATCCTCCAAATTCAACAATTTTTCCGCCTCTTTTTACATGTTCATCATAAAGAGGAGTTTTTTTAAAACATTCATTATTTATATTATCCATTTAAGCCTCCTGATAGTATTTCTATAAATGTATTATTATCAAGTCCTATAATATATTCACTTACATTATAGGCATTTATAATACTATTAATCGTTTCTAAATTATAACATTTATCAATAAATTCACTAAGGATATTATTAATGTCTTTAACAAAGAAAAAATCACCGAACAATTTAATGTTTTTAATTTTATCATTTATAATATCAATGAAAAATAGGAATTCTCCACATGTAACTCTTTTTTTAAAAGTAATAGTATATGGGGGTTTTTTATCGAAAATCCATGATTTATCCAAATATTTATTTTCTAATTGCCTTACCTTTTTTATTTCGTCTTCTCCTAACACGATTTTAGAGGGTGAAATTTCGTCTTCTAAGGATTTTATGACCTCTTTTTTAGAGATTTTTAGGTAATTTTTCAAATTTATTACTCTGCTACTAACACTTTTGATACCTTTAGATATCAATTTTTCATTACTTGGTGTTACACATTTTACAAGATTTTCAAGGTTTGTATCAAATAAGAATGTTCCATGTAAGCATGCCCCATCCTTAGTCTCATATAGAGCAAGGCCAGAAAACTTTTTATCATTGAAAAGCAAGTCATTTCGTCCTGATAAAGTTACATTTAAGCCAAGTTTTAAAAGAGCATCTTTTATATATGATAAATACTTTTTATATATCTCATCCTTGTTACGAAGTTTAGTTATAAACGTATACATAAAACATCCTTCATCGGCAAAGATAGCACCTCCACCACTAGGACGCCTAAATATTTCCGCACCTAAACTTAATGCATAATCAACATTCACTTCTGCCTCTAATAATTGATGTTTACCAATTATTATTGATTTATCAATGCGCCATACAAAAAACGCATCAACATCCTTAGATAGTAAATATTCTTCTAAGGCCAAATAAAAGGAAATCTTATTAGTACCTAATTTTTCTAAATCATAAACTTTCATAGATATATCATATCATATTTAAATAAAAAAATAAATATTCTATTTAATTTTCTTACCTAATTGATATGCTTCGTTAGGGTATTCCGTTTTAAGTAAGTCATCTAAACATGAAATATTAGGAGCATAAACATTACCTATATTAGTAAAGTACATATATTCATTAAACAATTCAAATTCCAATAAGCATCCTTCAACATTACGATCCTTATCTCCACCTGATGTTAAAAGTAAAATAGTTTTCTTTTTGCCCATTAATTTATCATTAATAGCATAAAAACGATCGATAACTTTCTTTATTTGACTTGATAATCCAAAATAATATAGTGGTGATGAAAAACATATAACATCAGCAGCAAGCAAGTGTGGATAAAGCAATTGCATATCATCATTTTGAACGCATCTATCATTTTTTTGACAATAATTACAAGCAAGACATGAACCTACTTGTGTAAAGCAAGCATCAAACTCAAAAACTTCATTTTGATTTTCTTTTAATCCTTCAATAAATTTCTCGCAAAGGTAACGTGAACTTCCACGTTTACGAGGGCTACCATATATAACAACTACTTTCATAAATATATTCCTTTCATATTTTATTTTGAAAAAAATAGTTTGGTATTAATCCAAACTATTTAGTAATCTTTAGGCTTTATTATCGCTACCTAAAACTTCAGTAATCTTATGTTTTACAACTTCACGAATGTTGTTACGAGCATCAGTTAAGTATTGACGTGGGTCAAAATGATCTGGATGTTCGTCAAAGTGTTTACGAATTGAAGCAGTCATTGCTAAACGTAAATCTGAGTCAATGTTAATTTTACATACAGCCATCTTTGCTGCTTGTCTTAACATATCTTCAGGAATACCGATTGCATCTGGCATCTTTCCACCATGTTCGTTAACGATTTTAACATATTCTTGCATAACTGATGAAGCACCATGTAAAACGATTGGGAATCCAGGAAGTTTTTCAGAAACTTTTTGTAAGATATCAAAACGTAATTGAGGTTTTTGACCAGGTTTAAACTTATAAGCACCATGTGAAGTACCAATTGCGATTGCAAGTGAGTCAACACCTGTTCTTCTTACGAATTCTTCAACTTCATTAGGATCAGTGAATTGAGCATCTGCATCACTTACATTAACTGCATCTTCGATACCAGCTAATTTACCTAATTCACCTTCAACAGTTACATAAGGTTTATGAGCATGAGCATATTCACAAACTTTCTTAGTTAAAGCTACATTTTCTTCAAATGGTAATTTAGAACCATCAATCATAACTGATGTAAATCCACCATCGATACAATCTTTACATAATTCAAAACTATCACCATGATCTAAGTGTAAAACGATTGGTAAATCTGTATCAGCTAGTGCTGCTTCAACAAGTTTAACAAGATATACATGTTTAGCATATTTACGTGCTCCTGCAGATACTTGTAAAATAACTGGAGAATTACATTCCTTTGCAGCTTCAGTAATACCTTGAATAATTTCCATATTATTTACATTAAAGGCACCGATTGCATATCCGCCTTCATAAGCTTTTTTAAACATTTCTAACGAATTAACTAATGGCATAATAAATGCCTCCTTTCCAATTTAAATTAATTATCGTTACAAAAGTATTAAATTAAATTACTTTTATGATATTATTTTATCATAATCTAAAATCTTTTTCAATAAATTATTTAATAATTTATTATTTTTTATTCTTTTTTTATATATTTATAATACTCATAAGTACTATACTTTTCTGTCATTTGACAAATATACTCATATGTTTCATCGCGAAGTTTTATTGCACTTTCTTTTACTGATAAATCTTGATTAGGAAATATAGGCTTACCAACATAGACAACCATTTGCGGCTTTTTTCTAAAGAAAAATAATCCTTTATGTTTACGATATGTTGCCGCAACAGGCACACAAGGAACATTATTTATAGCTGCATAACGAAAGCTTGTAACAGGAAAAGGTCGAACTTTTGTATAATAAGGCCAAATATGTGCTTCTGGAAAAATCATTAATGCTTTTTTTCTCCTAATATTTGCGTAACTGATGAATTTAAATTTTTTAATCCCCCTAAAGTATCGGGAACAGGTAAAGCACCTAAATCTTTAGTTAATCTTCTAACAAAGAAAATAGAAACAGCATCCTTATTAGCAATAATGTATGTGCGTTTAGGATTAGCAATAAAAACGTGTTCTAAATATGCATCACGAAAATCAGTATGGTTAGCATACATTATATATCCTTTTTTCTTTACAACACGTAAGTTCTTCTTACCTTTTATTTTTAATCCTCTAAAAACTTTTCCTTCAACAAATAAAATAGGAAGAGCAATAAAATAAAACTAAAAAATTTTCTTACAGGACTAGTGATTAAATATTGATAATTTTTATCAAGAACAGTATCAATATTAGTTTTTGTCTTTACAAGATCATCATTAACTTCGTCATGATAATACATTATTCTATTTTTCTTTGCCATAATCACAAATTGCCTTTTTAAACATTTCTTCTATTAAATCAATACAATGAGAAATAGCAAACTTTTTACTATATTCTAAATATTTTTGGGAAAGACATTCTTTTTCTTCAGGATGTTCAATTAGATAATCAATTTTTTTTGATAAATCCAAAGCATCACCAACTTTAAAAAGATCTATATCTTCTAAGGCAAAGGAATTGGTTACAGAGTTAGAACTATCAGAAATAATAGGAACTAAACCACATGTTATTGCTTCAAGGCAAGCAATAGCTTTAATTTCAACATCAGACTGATTTATTTACATATCCAGGAGCAACACCATTAGAAATAACTTCTAAACAATCGTCATAATGATTTTCTCTTAACTTACGGGCAATAAATTCACTTGGGCAATGAACATATTTATAAAACTTTTTATAAAAACGATGATATAAAAACTTATTAAAAAGTTTGCTTTTTTCTAATTTTAAGTGAACACTAAAGTTTTCAGGTTGTCAATGAAATGCACTTGTTACAGGAATATCTTCTTTCTTGCAAAGTTTCATAGCTCTTATACCTGTCTTAAAAGGTAATAAAATGTGACAGACATCAGCACCTTTTATAGCTTCTAAAATAATCTTATCGTCGGGTTTAGCTAGTTCAACACCATTTTTCGCAACATAATTATTAAATGGACCAAATGATCTTGTTTTCAAAGTGTAATATCCTTCTAAATCTGTTTTTAAAGGCGAAACTACTTTGACTTCATGCCCTCTCATCTTAAGATTTTCAATTAACCTTTTACAAGTAATAGTTGTTCCATTATTTTCTTGTCCTAGCACATCTGCAACTATAGTTATTTTCATGTTATGCATTTATTCATTTCTTGTAAACTTCATTTATTATTTTATTAACTTTCTTAAATAAATCTATAAAATGTTTGCTTTCTTCTTCTCCAAGTTTATCAACAACAAGTTGAGGAAGTTTATAAATCTTATCATAATCTGATTCTAATTGTTTAAGGCCATTAGAAGTTAATAAAATATAACGATTTCGTAAATCTTTAAGTTTTATTGTTTTCTTAAGTAAGCCTAATTTTTCAAGTCTTTTAGTTTCCTTCGTTAATGCTGGTTTAGACATTTCTAGAGCATTAGCAAGTGTCGTTGTATCAATTGATTTTAAATTAGATTCACTATCAATCGTTCCATACTCTTTTATAGTCATAAGTAAAATATAATCACTTGCTGTAATAGTACTATCAACATTTGTTTTTGAAACAATCTTTTTAAGTTTTGTAAACATAAAAAAATTCATCGGTTATATAAAAAATGAGTTTATCAAAAACCAACTTTAATAAATAAAAAAACTCCCTATGGTTACGATTATAGTATAACCATAAGGAGTTAATTAAATCAAATTATTCTTCAACTTCAGTTGGAATTAATCCTTTAATAAATTCAATAACTACTGAAGTCATATCCATATAACTTTCAAATTCTGGGAATTCAACAACTACATTTTCAGTAGAAAGAGTTTGTTGACTAGAAACTGATAATTTAACAGATGCGCTAATAGCGTCAGATCCAGTTATTTCAGCAGGTACATTAACGTCTAAATCTAAATCAAATTTAACGCTTGATTTATCGTTTGCTTCTTCAACTTGTAATTTATTAATAGTAAACATTCCTGAAGCAGCACCTAAGCCAATTGTTGCTTGTGATACAACGTTATTTACTTGAGCCATGAAATATTCTTTATCTGTAAGTAATTTTCCAGTTGCCATTTCATAATATAATTTTTTATTTGTTCTAGGAACATAATATGCACCATCAACATATGCAAATTCTGAATTATTCTTTGGATCGATTGCTTTGATATCATCAGCAACTAATACTTCAGTAATAGCGCCATCTTTGTAAACTAAATATTTTCCTTCTTTTACAAGAAGTATTGTTGGATTACCACCGGCAAAAACTCTGTATGCTTCAACATATTCATAGTTATTCTTTACATCAAAGAATTCGCCTGTGAATGATGATTCATAGTAACCAAATTCATTAACTGTACCTTTTTCATTTTCAGTATCTTCAGAGAATGAATGGAAGTTACCCTCTTTATCTGTCCAACCATTTTTACAATATTCATATACGTTTCCTTCGCCATCAGTAACTGTGTTATCTTTAGGAACATATTCATTAATCATATCATAAACATATTCAGCAACTTTTGGAGCATATTTAGAAATAAATGATGATAAACTTACGATAAATGTCTTAACTTGAACATCACTAATTTCATAAATAGTTGTATTTTCATTTACTGTTACTTTTGGTTCTAATACTTTTACTAAAGCAACACAAGCGTTGATGAATTCTTGATCAAGGCCATATTCGCCAGCTTTTCCTAAGATTTCCATTAGCATAGCTTTGATTTCTTCAACTTTAGCATTTAAATCAACGTCTTCTTCACCTTTTGTATAAGATTCAATAACAGCTTTTAAAGCTTCATATAAATCATTTAGGTTCAAAGAAATTTGTAAGTAAGTTTCTACAATAGGTTCTTCAGCATTTTCAGCGCTTTCACTAGATCCATTTCCTGTAATTAATTCTATTAATGAATTAGGTATAGATAAATATAAAACTCCATTCTTAACATATGCATTAATAGTATAATCATATTTATCTGGTAATAAAGAAACTTCTAATTTACCATTTAATGCAAGGCTAGCTTCTACAGCTGCTAAATCTTCAGTCTTAAGATTTTTAGCTTTTAAATCAACACCTAAATGTAAATTTGCATTAAGTTTTTCAGAGCCACTAGTAAGTTCTAAAATAGTGTCCAATAAATAATTTAATGCTAATTGTTCAGGAACTTCAACTTGAGCTTTTTCCCATTTTGCATATAATGTTTTGTTTTCAGTGATTTTTGTTTCAAAATCAAATTCTTTAACTAATGCTTCATCTTCGAACCAACCAACAAATGTGAATCCTTCTTTAGTTGGATCTTCTGGTTTTTCAACTAATCCATTTTCTGATACTTTTTGTGATGCAACTTCACTTCCACCATTTGTATTGAAAGTAACTTCAAACTCTTTAACATTCGATACTTCTTCCCATTTAGCATATAGTGTAATTGAATTTTTAATACCAGTCAAAGATTTAAATTCATCTTTAAATTCTGGATCTAAATACCAACCTTTGAATTCATAACCTTCCTTAGTAGGATTTGCTGGAAGGACAAATTTACCTAAATCATCAATTGAGATTTCCATTTTTGTAACTTCGCTTCCACCATTAGCATCGAAGTTAATAGTAAATTTATCGCCTTTACAAGCAAATAAAACGAAAGCCATTAACATAATTGTAATAACTGATAAAATTTTTTTCATATAAATTCTCCTTTTTTGCCATATAATTTTACCATATTTTTCATTAAATTGCAACATAAAAAATACTACATTATACATATTTCCATAAATTGTTTTTATCTTATTTCTATATGTAATAATAAAGGTAGACCTATAATACTATAAAAGATCTACCTATTTTTTTATTTTTTATCTTTAAAGAATCTCTTTAATTTATCAAAGAATGATTCATTTTTCAAATTAGTTGTACTTAATTTTTGGAATAATTCTTTTTGCTCTTGAGTTAATTTACCAGGAGTTACAACTTTCACAATTACATATTCGTTACCGACTTTTGTTACTCCACGTCTTGTCATTGAAATACCTTTATTAGCTAATTTAAATTTAGTTCCTGTTTGTGTTCCTTCAGGAATCTTTAAAGTTTCCTTACCATGTATAGAAGGTACCTCCAAAACATCTCCTAAAGCAGCTTGGCTAAATGTTATTGGCATTTCAATATATATATCAACTCCATCACGTTGGAATAATTCATGTTCTTTAACCCTTACCGAGATAAACAAGTCACCACTTTGTCCGCCATTACTAGCGGCGTCGCCACGACCATTCAAGCATAATCTTTGACCATCTTCAATTCCTGATGGAATTTTAACTTTAATAGTTTCTTGTTTACGAATTCTACCTTCGCCACCACACATAGAACACTTATTCTTGATAGTTTTTCCGCGTCCATGGCATGTTGGGCAGACATTTTCAGTTTGTATTCTACCTAAAATTGATTGTGTTTCTGTAACAACACGTCCTCTACCACCACATGTAGAACATGTTACAACATCACTACCACTTTCTGCTCCTAAACCATTACATTTAGGACATGTAGAATACTTTGTTAGTGTTATATCTTTCTCACAGCCGAAGCAAGCTTCTTCAAATGTAAGAGTAATTGCAACTTGAAGATCTTTGCCACGACTTTGAGATTGTTGACTAGATTTTCTACCACCAGTAAAGAAATCAAATATATCATCGATACCGCCAAATCCTCCAAATCCACTAAATCCGCTAAATCCACCTGCGCCATTAAATCCACTAAATCCTTGGTTAGGATCTTGAAAACCATACTTATCATAATTAGCACGTTTTTGAGGATCTTTTAAGACTTCATAAGCTTCTTGGACTTCTTTAAATTTTTCTTGAGCATTTTCTTCAGTTGAGGTATCAGGGTGATACTTCTTGGCCAATTGTCGATATGCTTTTTTTATTTCATCGTCAGTTGCATTTTTCGATATTCCAAGTACCTCATAATAATCTCTTTTGGCCATTTTATTCTCCTTATATATTATATATTAATTTTATTCAGGGTCAACGATGTCATCAGGATTTACAGCACCACCATCAGTTCCACCATTATTCTTTTGGTTCTTTTGGTAAGCTCTCATAGCAACGTTTTGACTTGCTTTTACTAATTCATCCTTTGCCTTCTTAATAGCTTCTATATCAGTACCCTTTAATGCACTTTCAAGTTCTTCTATCTTTGCATTAATTGTTGTTTTTTCTTCTTCAGTTACTTCTGATCCTAAATCTTCCATAGATTTCTTAGATGCGAAGATGATTTGTTCTGCTTCATTACGAGTATCAGCTTCTTCTTTACGTTTCTTATCGTTTTCAGCGTTTTCTTCAGCTTCACGAACCATTCTCTTAATTTCATCTTCAGAAAGTCCTGAACCACTTTGAATAGTAACAGATTTTTCTTTACCTGTACCTAAATCTTTAGCTTTAACATTTACGATACCATTAGCGTCAATATCAAATGTTACTTCAATTTGAGGAACACCACGTGGTGCTAGAGGGATATCTGTAAGTTGGAATTTACCTAAAGTCTTGTTATCAGCAGCCATAGGTCTTTCGCCTTGTAATACATGAATATCAACAGCAGGTTGATTATCTACAGCAGTAGAGAACACTTGTGATTTACTTGTTGGGATAGTAGTATTTCTTTCGATTAATTTAGTAAATACACCACCTAATGTTTCAATACCAAGTGATAATGGAGTAACATCTAGTAACAATACGTCTTTAACATCACCAGATAATACACCACCTTGAATAGCAGCACCCATAGCAACTACTTCATCAGGGTTAACACTCTTGTTAGGTTCTTTACCTAATTCACGCTTTACAAGTTCTTGAACAGCAGGAATACGTGTAGAACCACCAACTAATAATACTTGGTCGATATCTTTACTTGTCATCTTAGCATCACGTAAAGCTTGTCTTACAGGTTCAACTGTCTTTTCCACTAAGAATCTTGTTAAGTCATCAAATTTTGCTCTTGTTAAGTCGACATTTAAGTGTAAAGGTCCATTAACACCCATTGAAATGAATGGTAAGTTAATATTAGTCTTAGTAATACCACTTAAGTCTTTCTTAGCTTTTTCAGCAGCATCTTTTAATCTTTGTAAAGCTAAACGATCTTTACTTAAATCAACACCATTTTCTTTCTTGAATTCTTCAACTAAATAGTCAATAATTACTTGGTCAAAATCATCTCCACCTAAATGGTTATTACCAGCAGTTGAAATTACTTCAAATGTTCCATCTGCAAGTGATAGAATAGAAACATCGAATGTTCCACCACCTAAGTCATAAACTAAAACAGTTTGTTCTTTATTAGTTTTATCAATACCATAAGCTAAAGCTGCAGCTGTTGGTTCATTGATTATTCTTCTTACATTTAAGCCAGCAATTTTACCAGCATCTTTTGTAGCTTGACGTTGAGCATCATTGAAGTATGCAGGAACTGTAATAACTGCATCAGTAACTTTAGTTCCTAAATAACTTTCCGCAGTTGCCTTTAAGTTTTGTAAAATCATAGCACTTAATTGTTCTGGTGTATAATTCTTTCCTTTAATTGTTACAACTTCTTTTGTACCCATTTTTCTCTTAATAGATGAAACAGTATCAAGATTAGTAACTGCTTGTCTCTTAGCAATAGCACCTACTTGAATTTCATCATCTTTAAAAGCTATAACAGATGGTGTAGTTCTTTCACCTTCAGCGTTTGGAATAACCTTAGCTTCTGAACCTTCCATAACAGCAACACATGAATTTGTTGTACCTAAATCTATACCAATAATTTTAGACATAATATATACCTCCTATAACTATTTATCTTGGTCTTCAGATTTTTTATCTGAATCCTTATTTTCTGTCTTTTCTTCTGGTTTTTTATTAACCTTTACTAATGAAGCTACTAAGATACGATCTTTATACATATAACCATCTTTAATAACCATTAGTATTTCGCCTTCCTCTTTTGTTTCATCATAGCCAACTTCAACGGCATGATGATAATGAGGATCAAATTTACCATCGCATTTAATCTTTTTAACACCTTCTTCTTCAAGAATTGTTTTAAGATTATTATTTATCATTTGAAAACCAATTAGAAAGTTTTTAAGATTTTGATCTTCAGTTTTCATATTACATGCTTTATCAAAAATATCTATGTTAGTAACTAACTTTTCAAGTAATCTCTGAGAAGCATATTTACGATCTCTGATTCTTTCATCATCGATTCTTTTTTTATAATTCTCCGTATCAGCAAGTAATCTCAAATATTGATCATTACTTTTCTTAAGTTTTTCCTCTAATTCAGCAACTTGCTCGTTTAACTTATGAATTTTGCCTTCCAATTTTTTGATTTTTTTGTTAGGCTTTTCAGATGATGAATTTTCTTCTAAAGATTTTTCATCTTTAATTTCTTCATCTTCAAGTTCTTTTTCATTGATTTCTTTATCTTCAATTTTCATTTCAGAATCATTGTTTTCTGCTAATTCTTCTTCACGATATCTATTATTCATAGTCAATTCCTTTCTCGATGATATTCTTTCTTATCAACGTTTTTTATCAATAATTTTATGTTAATTTCTTTATGTTCTTGGCAATATATTCAAGTAGAGGAATTATTTTTTGATACTCCATCCTCATAGGACCAATAACAGCAATTCTTCCAACTTCGCCATTATCTAATTCGTATGGAACAGAAACAACCGAACAATCTTTCATAACTGAAAGTTCGTTTTCGTTACCAATTCGTACTTGAATGCTATTGTCTGAAAAACTTACAGCCTTGACAAAATCTTCATCTTCGATTGTTGTAAGGATCTCTTTAATTTTTTCAGTATCTTTAAATTCAGGTTGCGAGAATATATTGTTCTTGCCAGACATAAAGACATCATCTTTTGCCATATTAGTAAGAGTTCTTACGAAAGCAGCAATTAATTCATCGTAATAAGCAATATAATCACGAATACCTATTTCTTCATTTGAATTACGAATACGTTCATAAATATCTGAAATAGGACAGTCATATAGAATCTTATTAAGATATATAATTACTTTTTCAACTTCATCATTACTAATCATATCTGGAATAATGATCTTTTTACTTTCAACGTTTCCTTTATCAGTAACCATTAAAATAACAGCATATTTACCATACAAAGGAACAAATTGAAGTTTTCTAATTCGAGCATTTACACCAGATGAACCCATTGCAACCGATGTATAGTGCGTCAAATCAGCTACCAAGGCCATACTTTCGTGAATTGCTTGTTCACGACTAAGTAAGTTTCTTTCAAGAATTTCATCAACTAATGGAAACGAATCTTCATAGTCAACACTTTTTATTGACTTATTATTTAAGATCTCATTAACATAGAAACGATATCCTTCTTCAGAAGGAACTCGACCACTAGAAGTATGAGTTTTAAGTAAATATCCTTGTTCTTCAAGGTAAGCCATTTCGTTTCGAATAGTTGCTGAAGAAATGCCTAACATAAATTCAGGAAGTTCAGTAAGAAGTTTTGAGCCAACAGGTTCATTAGTTCTTACGAACTGTTCTATTATGGCAGTTAAAATTGTTTTTTGTCTATCAGTTAACATTTTATCTACTCCATCATATTCAGTATTTTATCTTTTTAGCACTCTTTTTATCAGTTTGCTAATAAATTATACTACTTTCATTTAGCACTGTCAAGTGTTTTGTGCTAATTTATTTTTATTTTTTTCTGAAAACGTTATTTTATACATAAATTATCAAAGAAAAAACGTTACTATTTGCATAATAACGTTAACACCCATAAATTATTCTATTTTTATTTAATATATTTAATTATATATTGAATATTAGTATCTTCTCCATGACCAGGGAAAACATCAATAAACTTATTTTTAAATACTTTCTTTATTTTTTCGATTGACTTTTGCATATCAATAGTACTTCCTGTTGGGAAGTCCATTCTCCCAACACCATTTTTAAAAATGAAGTCACCAGTAAAAAGTGCATCACCAATACAATAAGAAACAGAACCATCAGTGTGACCTTTAGTTTCATACACTTCTAGTTCTTCTTCTTCAAGTTTGTATGATTTTTCAGTTACAAGAATAACTTTTTCATTCTTTAAATCAACCTGCCATGACTTTCCAATTATATATAGAGATAAATTTAAATGTGCGTCAAGAAGTTTATTGTAGTCTTCTTTTCCAATATAGAAAGTAATGCCTCTATTCATATATGTATTTAACTCATTAATATGATCATAATGAGCATGAGTTATCAAAACATATTTTATTGGTTTTCTATTTTTCTTCTTAAGAGTTTCATAAGGAATTGAGGGATCAACAACAAAAGAAAAATCAGCAAAGGAACATAAATAACAATTCTCATAAAGACAAGGAGAAACAAACGTTTCTATATCCATATATACATCATTCATACATATACTTTTTCCTTTTTATAATACTATATCTGTTACACTAGCAAAAACACCATATATTCCAGCATCATTATAAAGTGAAGCTAAGCAGATTTCTGTATCTCTTATTGAATAAAATACTAATTCTTCGTAATATTTCTTTACTTTTTCTAAGAAAAACTCTCCTGCTTTGCTGACTCCACCACCTATTACAACTGACTCTGGGTTTAAAATATCACAAATACTAGCAATACCTATAGCCAGATAATAAGCTGTTTTATCAACTACTTTTAAGCTAACACTATCACCTAATTTAGCACAATCAAAAACGATTTTTGATGTTAGATTATCAAAATTATTTAAAGAAGTTAGTTTGCCATCTTTTTCTTCTAAAGCCGTATTAACAATTCCAACCGCACTAGTATATGTTTCTAAGCAGCCAACTAGTCCACACGTACATTTACGTCCTGAATAAGGATAAATCTTTATATGTCCTAATTCTCCCGCCGATCCATTAACGCCTTCAATTATTTTGCCATTTATAACGATGCCACCGCCAACTCCAGTTCCTAAAGTAATCATAACCATATTAGGAGCTTTTTTACCAGCTCCATAATACCATTCTCCTAAAGCAGCAGCATTAGCATCATTAACAATTGAAATTTTCACATTAGGAAAGTATGATTCTAAAATAGATTTTAGAGGGACAGTTTTCCATTTAATATTTTGTGCACCGAGTACATTTCCATTTTTTACAGGCCCAGGAATAGCAACTCCTATACCTATGAGATTATCATCGTGTATTGTTTCTATAATTATATCTTTTATTTGATTTATAATATCCATATGATTATCAGATATTATTGTATCAAATGAATATTTTTCTATAAGTAAATTATTAGAAAATTTACCTACTTTAATAAATGTTCCGCCGACATCTATTCCATATACAACTTTCATTTTCGTCTCCAATCATTCGCTTTTTAAATTAACAATAATTACTTCTCCACCAAATTTCACAACTCTTTCCCAAGGTATAACGACACACGATTCGCCCGAGAAAAAGCTTCGAAGTTTTGAAACAGTTAGCACGTTAATTGATACAACATCACCAGTTTGGACATCAATATCAATATCTTTAATTTTTCCTATTTTATTACCATCAGATAAATTAACTATATCTTTAGTTTGTAATTCACTTAAAAGCATAATATCACCCATTAAATATTATGCTCTATAATTAATATTATGACATTATTTTACATCGTCAACATTAATTTCTGGAAGCATAGCAAAAAGTTTATCTAAATCGTATCTTTTTCTTTCTTCACTTGAGAAAAGATTAATGATAACATCATTCAAATCAACTAAAAGCCAGTTCCCGCCACCTCGGCCTTCAATGCCGCGAACAGTAAGTTTATTTTCTTTCGATAATTCATAAACTTTTGAGGCTAAGCCATCCATTTGACGATTAGCTACACTAGTTGCAAGAACCACATAACTAAAATAAGGATTATTAGCTTTAGTTTCATAAATTCTTATGTCTTTTGCATTAACATCTTTTAATGCTTCAATAGCATATTTTAATATTTCCATAATTCACCTCGAATATTTTTTATAATAATTATATGTTTCAATAGACATTGGATAAATATAAGCATTTATACTTATCAAATAACTAAGTACTGATTTGCTTACGAAGAAAACCCCTTTATCTAAATTAGCAAAAGCAACCTTTCGGGCTTTTCGATAACATTCACCAACTCTTGTTTCCTCAATAAAATCAGAAAGGAAAATAATCTTTTCTAGTTCATTCATATTAGGTTTTCCCATAGCATGACATTCTATCGCATTTAAGATATCTAAATCATTAATTTCCAGTTCTTCTTTAATAATATAAGGAGCTAATATACTATGATATATTGACTTAAATTCTTCTTTTATAGTCATATTTAATTTGTATTTATCAATTATTTGTTGATACTTATCCATTTTTTCATATTTACAATAATCATGAATCACTCCACAAATAAATGCTTTTTCTGTAAGTTCATTAGATAAGTTATTAACTTTACATAGTTCTACTGCTGCCTTAGCAACACCTAGAGAATGATAGTAACGTCCTTCATATTTAGGATTATTACTACTTTTTAATTTTTCATAAACTTTTTTTATTAATAGATCATATTTTTTAAAAAGATTTTCTATCATATAAGTTTTTTCCTCTTTTCAATTGCTATATTTTCAAATAGCGATAGTTCAATAGAACATTTCTTAGAAAAAGTCAAAAAGCCTATTCCTGAGATTGCAAGTTCGCAGTCAATTTCAAGATTAGTTTTTTTCATTCCTCCAAGTTTATTTATTTCATTTTTATTCGGAACAGTCAATAAATCAGTCAAATGTTTATTATAATATTCATCTGGATTATTTTTCGTTCTATAAAGCATGAGAGTATTTGCTACATAAAAACAAATAGCCGTTTTTTCCTCACTTTTCAAAGTAACATAACCAAACCCATTAATAAATATTGTATCATTAGGATATAATTGATATATCCTTGGTTTAATATACTTTTTAGGTATAGTAAGATTTAAGCTCTTCTTCTCTAAATAATATGTAGCCTGCTTAGGGTTATAATAACCAGGTGTATCTCCAAAAACTAAATCACCAATTTTAAATTTGCTAATATCTAAAGTTGTTCCCACTTGAATACTTGTTGTTAAATCAATTTTATCACCATATTCTTTAGAAATCGTATTAAGGAGAGTACTTTTACCGACATTAGCCATACCAACAAAATATACATTACGATTACGTGAATACTTCTTTATCGTCTCGTATATTGGTTTCGCTGAAGCCGAATCTAAAGACGAAGTAACTAGCACATCACAAAATTCAATGTTTTTTTCTTTTAAATATGCTTTCAAATATGTACGAAGTTTAGTAGGTCTATTAGAGCGTAAAAATAAATCAAATTTATTAGCTATTATTAGTACTAAACTATTAGGAAATAATTCATTTATATTAGTAATTACAGAGCCTAATAAATCAAACGAATCAATTATGTTCACTATTAAACTTTTTTCTGTCGATATTTTAGAAAAGACACTATCAAAATCGATATTTTTTGTTTCAACTATTTTGACTTGATTATAATGTTTTAATTTAAAACAACGTTCACACAAAAAATCATCTTTACGTTTTTCTAAAACATTTTTATTTATATAACCACTTTTTGATGGATCATCACTTTGAATAACTGCTCCACATCCAGGACATTTAAGTTCCAATTTAATCACCTAACATTTTCTTTATTTGTTTATATTTTTCAATATCTCTTTTTTTAATTTTTTCAATTATTCTTCTCTCTGTATTGCGATTGAGAGTTGTATACCATTTCTCAGTTGATAAATCAATAGGTTTTACAAGAAGTGAGCGCAAACCCATTTTGTTTGCCCCCCATACATCTGTTAAGACTTGATCTCCAATCATTAGAACTTCCTTATTATCATTTATTAGTTTATTTTCATATAAATTATTCAAGACCTTTTTAAATCCTTTTTTTAGTGGCTTTTGAGCACGAGCAAAGCCACTTACATCGAGTTTAGTTAGTGTATCTTGTATTCTTTCCATACTATTATTTGATAAAATATACACTTTAAATCCCATTTTCTTTATCTCATTTATTTTATTAATTGCTTCTAAAGAAGGGGTTTTATCTATATTTTTTTGGATAGTGTTATCCAAATCAAATAAAATAATTTTAATTCCACTTGAATATAATTTAGTGTAGTCTATTTCATAAATATCTTTATAACAATATGTAGGAATAAACTTATCAATCATTTTCATTTTAATCACCTTAATAATTATACATAAAAAGTGTCAAAAAGTCTACAAAAAATTAAAATAGAGGAGTGAGAAAATTTTTAGTTTCCTAAGTCTTTTGATTTTACCTCTTTTAGGAAGTATTGCTTCTAATAGTTTCCCAGAAGTTTTATCGCCAGAAGAGGAAAAATTATATCTAGAAAAATTCAAAAATGGTGATTCAGAAGCTCGAAACGCCTTAATTGAGCATAATCTCAGATTAGTTGCTCATATCGTAAAAAAATTTGAAAATACAAAAGAAGATAAAGATGATCTTCTTTCGATCGGTTCAATGGGGTTAATAAAAGCAATTGATACCTATAATTTCAATAACAACGCTAAACTTTCAACGTACGCATCAAGATGTATTGAAAATGAAATTTTAATGCATTTAAGGCAAATCAAAAATCAAAAACAAACAACATGTTTATATGCTAAAATAGGTGAAGATAAAGAAGGTAATGAAATACATCTAAGTGATGTAATTGAAGATCATTCAATTCCAATTTCAATAAAACTTGAAAACGAAGAAACAATAAGAGAAATAAAAGAATCACTGAAGCAATTATCTGATAGAGAATACACTATCATCAAATATCGATATGGATTAGATAATACTTTGCCTATGACTCAAAGAGAACTCGCCAAATATTTAAATATTTCTCGAAGTTATGTTTCTCGCATTGAAAAACGTGCTCTAACAAAGTTATATTTAGAAATCAAAAACAATCACAAAAATCGATAAGCATTACACTTATCGATTATTTTTGCAGTTTTATTTAATTTCTGGTAAACTTGCAGCAGCAATTGATTGACCAACACGACGATTATTTTCATCTGGCATCAAAATCTTGATATTTTTATATTCAGGGAATTCTTCGCCTAAAACCTTTTGGGCAACATCAAGAATAATTTCTCCACCTTTACCACTTGTAACACGTCCTAATATTAAAACATATTTAATATTATAGAAATATGCATAGTATGCTAATGTATAGCCTAAATAAATTCCTATATTATTGTAAATTTCTAAAGCCAATTTATCATCTTCTGCAGCTAGTTTTTGAATAACTTTAAGTTTTTGGGCAGGAGTAAGTCCTTCTTCAAATTCAAATCCAGCCATTGTAGCAAGTTTAATTACTGAATCTTGTGAGAAATATTTAACTCCACATCCGTAATCTCCACTCCATTCATCAACCATAGATTCTTTATTAGCATCTACAGGAACAAATGCAAGTTCGTTTAACCAGCCTTTAAGGTTACCTTTTTCATCAACATAACCAGTTGCTTCACTCGTACCCATGGCAATACCTAAAACTTGATTATCTTTCAAATCCATTGCACCCGCTAAAGCAGTTACATCGCCATCATTAGCAACAACAAAAGGAATGTCTCCAAATTCTTTACATACATCAATGTACATATTTTTAACTTTTTTATCGAAATCTTCTTTATTAACTTTTAAAAATAAAGAAGCAACCATAATACGATTATTAACATAAATACCAGCACTAGAAATACCAATTGCATCAACTCGAGGCATTTTTGAAGCTGCTAATTTCATTGATTCTAAGATTCCATCATAATGATATTGAGGATCACTATTTGTTTTAGGATTCCATACAGTCTCATTACTGAAAATTACTTTTCCATCAACAACAGCAGATACTTTTCTATCTGAACCACCAGCATCAAATCCAATACGACATCCACCTAAGTTTGAATTTAATTTAATGACTTCTTCACAGAAAGCAGGAATATTGTCAGTATAAACTACTTCAAATGGTTTTTCGTACACACCCGCCATAAATTCAACGTCAAATTTACGAGCACCAGTTAAACTATAATCTTCTTTAAATCTTTCATAAAGATATTTAGAACCTTTGAAATAAAACTTATATCCACCAACAACCCAAAGCATACTTTTTACAATTCTTTCAATCATATCATAATTTTCTTCATCATGTCCAGTGCCATCTTTGAATATTTTTATCGTACGAATGTAATTGTATCCACAATGTCTTTCAAGGCAAACTGTAAATTCAGTATTTTCCGCTTTTTCAACTTCTTTTTCGAAAGCACGATACTTTAAAATTAATGGTTCAAATTTTTTATCAATACTAGGTATATATTTCATATTTAATTCTCCTAAAATTATAATTTTCTAATATTTTTTATTATTGCATAGTATTCAGGTTCATAATCAGGTTTTACTAATACTTTATCGCCAACTTCAGCTTCAAGAATCGCTTTTCCTAGAGGTGATTCACGAGAAATAATTCCTTTAAGTGGATCAGATTCAAGAAAACTACTTACTAGCGTAAATGTTAATGTATCTTTTTCATCTTCAAAATAAATTGTAATTTCTTTACCAAGGTTATTTGTATGACCTTTTTCTTCAATTATTTCCGAATTACGAATTATATCTTCTAACTCAGTAATTTCTTGTTCGATTTTAGCTTGTTCGTCACGAGCAGCATCGTATTCAGCATTTTCTGAAAGGTCACCTTGAGCACGGGCATCTTTTAATGCTTCGATAATACGGGGACGTTCTACATCTTTTAAAAACTTAAGTCTTTCGGAAATCTTATCATAACCTTCTTTAGTTAATTGATGTTTATTATTCATAGTATAATCTCCCTTATATTTAAATTATTTTATATAAATTATTATATCACACTTGTTTTATTTAAACAATAAAAAATTGTGTGTAATTATTTTTTTCTCATCATATCATATTTTTTCACAGCAAATGGTAAGGTAAATCTAACAATTTCCAAAGGATGTCTACAGGCATCTAAGACATTTCCTTTTGTATCTGTTATCTTGCCAATAACAAAAGTTTTATTTTCCATATCAGGTCCAAAGAACTCAACTGTCGTTCCTTCAGTAAAATAATTTCTTTGTTCTAAAGTAACATACTCACCGTCATAATCAATTACAATACCAAGAAAATCTTTTGTTGGATTATCAAGGGGCGAATTATAAAGTTGTTCCTTCAAAGAAACCATTCCTTTCATAAAACCACAACTTGTTTCCCTGTTTTCAGCTTTTAAAATTTCATTTTCAAAGACAATTAATTCTTCTTTTGTTATTGATTGATTGAGTTTTTTAAGTTTATAGATTCTATCAATTAGCTTACGATATGTTCTCACAACAACAGCAATGTAATATAATGATTTCATACGTCCTTCGATTTTTAAACTATCAACATTTATGTCAATAAGATCAGAAATATAATTTATCGCGCATAGATCTTTAGAACCAATATTTAAATAACTCTTTGTTTTTTGTAAATCTTCATCGTAAACATCATAATTCCAACGACATGAATGAGCACATCCTCCACGATTTGCATCCCTTTGAGTCAAATAATTACTCAACATACATCTACCCGAAAACGAAGTGCACATACCTCCATGTATAAAGACTTCTAGTTGAATTTTAGTTTTATCCTTTATTTTTCTAATCTCAGAAATTGATGTTTCCCGTGCTAAAACCACACGAGAAAAACCTTTGCCTTCATAGTATTTAATTGCTAAGCTGTTATTAACAGAATCTTGAGTGCTTAAATGTCTTTCTAGCTTTGGACTTACTCTTTTAGAGACATTAGCAATATATAAACTACTAACAATTATACCTGTAACATTAACACTCTCAAGATAGCGCAAATATTCCTCAAGATTTTCTAAATCTCCATCATGAGGAACTATATTCATTGTCACATAAAACTTTTTCCCAAGCTCTTGAGCTATTTGTGAAGCTTTTTTTATGTCTTCTAAATCAAAATTACTAGCACGAGCACGTAAACTAAAATACTTTCCTCCAGCGTACACAGCATCAGCTCCATATAGGTAAGCTATTTTTAGTTTTTCCAAGTTACCAGCAGGAGCTAAAAGTTCGATTTTATTCATCACTACGAGCTCCTTTCAATAAGTATAACTTTTCCGTTAAGAACCCTTCTTTAAAATCTATCAAGGAATTATCGATATTTACCTCCCTGCCTTCAAAATAATCTTTGTATAAGTCGATTAGTTCTTCAAGCAAACGCAAATCACCATATTCTGATAATGATTTTTGTTCAATAATTGGATTACTAATTCGAAGCATAAACACTTTCCTTTTAATATCACTAAGAGGCTTTTTAAAATAAAATGCATAAGGAGTATAAATAAAAGTTCCTTTTTCTGTTTCAATTATTTTGTATTTTTCACTTCTTATCTCTTCTATCAAATCATACATTTGATTTCTCGAAAGAATACTTTCCTTTGAAAAGTCATTGTAAAGAGATAATAAAGGTCTTTTTGAATACATAATTCTATGAAATCCACACACATTAATAGCTATCTTTCCATCACTTGAATTAGCAAGAATATTTTCGACTTCATCATAACTTAATTCTGAAGAAATAAAAGTTTTAGTATCAATCATAGATGCTTCTTTAGATGAGCACACAAGTGTTTTCGAATCATATATTAGTTTATCTTTAGCGCTATCACCAAACATTTGAGTAGTTAACAATAGTACGGCATAATCACTATATATTATATAATCAAATAATGGAAAGAAAGTTTGTAAATATTTTTTTAAAGTATCTATTTCATCCTCTTCAATAATGGAATCAATATTCAAAAAATACTTTTTTTTACTCTTACGAGGAAATAAATTAATAAGTTCAGTAAATGTCATTGTTTTTGATGGATAGCATGAAAACTCTTTACTATTAAAAATAAATCCATCGGCATTACTGTTTACTAATTTATCATCATAATCACATACAACTAAATTCATTTTCTTACACATAATGCAACCCCATCACCTATATCTAAAAAAGTAGTATCAAAGTTTTCATTTTCACATAGCCAGTGGTTAAAGACATCTATTTTTCGAGCTAATCCTCTAAGGTTTCGGCTGCCACTTACATCACCAGTTTTACTAAACTCATCAACAAATCCATGGAACAATAGATTATCAATAACTATCACTCCACCATCATTTAAAAATGGCGAAAAGCGTTCAAAAAACTTTCTGTATTGTGCTTTTGCAGCATCAATAAATATTACATCATATTCTTTTGAAAGCGATTCTAGAGGAATTTCAAGAGCATCACCTTTTATTACTTTAATGCAGTTCTGTAAATTTTCTTTACTGATATTGAAAAGAGCCTCTTCGTACATCTTTTCATTTATTTCAATAGTTTCAACAAAGCAACCATTCTTAGCAAGCATAATCGATGTATAGCCTACAGCAGTTCCAATTTCTAACACCTTATTAAGTTTTTTAAACTTTGTTAGAAATAAAATAAGCTTTAAGGTTTCATCTTTGATAATTGGAACATTTTCCAAAACAGCTTTTTCTTTTAACGTGTCCATTTGTAATTTATCTAGCTTATTAAAATATTCACTCATAAATTCACCATTACTTTCACTGAATATTTTACCATATTATCTTTAAAAAGTTAAGTCTTTTCATAAATAATAATTAAAAGGCAAGATAATATAACATTACCCTGCCAATTAGACAATTACCACCTAGGATGGTTTGCAAGAAAATAATATGACTCTTTATATTTACTTGCATTCACTGTGTGTTCTAAATATATTTTTTTATATATTCTATTATATATTGGATTAATTTCTGTTTCAATATGAGGATTTATATGTTCTTTCAAGTATTTAATAACATCATCTTTATTTTTTGATGTCGCATATAAAACAATAAAATAAACAAATTTTTGGTGAATAGCATCAACATCCTCAAAAACATAAGTTTCTAATAATGAAAGGAGTTCTTTATAGAGACTCTTTTTATTCACCATATAAGCAATATAAGCAAGGAGACCCATAAATCTCGCATCGAAATAATAACTTTTATCAATCATTTCCCTAAAAAGTTCACTCAAATGACCATTTTTTATTTTAATAATCATCATATAATAAATAATATCTAATTTTGAATCACACGGAACAATTTGCATATCAAGATTATTTATGTCATCTAGTACTTCACTTGGGTACTCTTCACACATAAAAGCATTATTAATCATCTTAGCAACAAGTTTCCTACCTAAAGGATAACCAGTTATATCTATACGCTCATATTGAATATATGAATTTATTAATCTACAATAATTATTTATATTGTATGAAACAAGGATATTTGCTTCAAGCAATAAATATTTTAGGAACTTATTGTTAACTTTAATCATATCCGAAAGTTTTAAATATTTATAAGCTTCATTGTAATTATGAATGCCGATGTAATATAAAACAACTAAATATATTAAAGTGACACTTTCAATATCTGTTAAAGTATATTTGATATTATCTAAATACTTAACTTCTTCTTTAAATGTTTGATAATCAGCTCTTTGTAATAGATAAAAACACTTCACAATTTGTGTTCTTGAATTAAAAGGAAGATTTTCTATTTTTTTGTAAAGTTCTTCAACTTCATTATCTTTCTTTAAAAATACAAACTTTATAGCTTCTTGAACAATGTTTTCTATTTCGGCCTTATCAATAACATCATAGTCAATACAAAATCTTTCACACAAACTCCTAACAAAAGTTTCATTTGTCCTAATAGTGGAGTTTTCAAGTTTACATAAATAACTAACGCTGCAAATGTCTTTTGAAGCATCTTCAAGCGTCATATGACGTCGCAATCTCTCATTGCGAATAATCTGAGCATATGTAGAAGAATCGTTGTTTATCTTTCTACTATTAATACCCATTATAAAATCTTCTTTATTTTTAAGCATACTGCCCCTTCCGGTGTAATCAATATTTACATAGATAACTAGATTTTTTTAAATCTTTTACAGTCCTTTTAAAATCTGGGATCACTTCTGCTACCTTTAAGTAAAAATCCTTACTATGATTAGGAACAAAGAAATGACAAAATTCATGGACAATCACATAATCTATTTCCTTGAGGCTATAATGAATAAGTCTTTTTGAGAGAACTATTTTATTTTTCAAATATAGGCAATAACCGAATTTACTTTTCATTTCTTTAAATTCGAAAAGAGGATAAATATTAAATACCTTTGAATAATAATCCATTCTCTCTTTGATGATATAAAGAAAACTATCTCTTACTTTGTAAAAGGTTTCTTTCTTAGTTTTATTAGAATCACAAATAATTAAATCATCTTTTATAGCAAATTTATCTCCAGAAATGATTTTATATTTTTTACCTAATATCCATAAACATTCAAAATTTTTGATCTCTAAAAAAGAAACATCTTCTTTTTTGCTTTCAAGTTTTACAAGAGTTTTATCAATCCAAGCAGAATACTTACTAACAATTATATTAATTTCATTAGTATTCATATTATAACCACTAACAATTATTTGTCCATTAGCATTTATTCGCAATCTTTTTGTTTTTATTTTTTTGTTTTCGTAACAAACATTATATTCTTTATTATTAATAATTACTTTATAGTTAAGCACTTTATCACCTTAATTTATTATACATTTATCTTTTTATAATTACAAGTATTTTTTATTAGTAATAACTTTTTAAATAATTCCTCTTCTTTGTTATTTTTTTGTTTAAAAAACAAGTATATTATAATAACAAAAATACCAACACTTTGTAAATATATATTGATTAAAAAAATCATAAATAAAGTAATATAAGAAATATAAATAGATGTTTTCTCAGCAAAAATTTCCCGAATAATCCTATATCCATCTAAAGGATATATAGGTAACAAAGAAAAACAAATTAGCATTAAATTGTATTTAATAATCATTTGTGAATATATGCATTGGTATAAATATTTGAAAATAAATATTAATATAACATTAGCAAAAATTCCAAAAATATATACTATTATTCTTTTGTTTTTTGACATAAGCGAAGTATCAATACTACAAATACCACCAAACATTGAAACTTCAATTTTTATTTTTCTATTTCCAAAAATAAAAGAAATAAAAACGTGAAATAATTCGTGAATAAATATTGATAAACTAATAATAATAATTTCACTAATTTTTGAAACATAAAGCATAAGAATTAAAAATAGTAAATATGAAAATGTAAATTTCACATTACATTTTACCATTTTCTTCCATCTCTAATGTATAAAATGAACTAGATGATCCTATAACATCTTTTGTTTTTACGTAGCTATATATATGAATATCAAGTGTTTCCAAATTACCATAAATATATTTTTTGTTATCTAAACCTAAAATTGTAACTTCGTATTTATCATTATCCTTAAGAATTTTTACACATACACCACAGGCATAATTTCTTACTCCTTCTAGTGAATTTGTTTTTATACAGTTACCATTAACATATTCGATTGGTTCTGTTGATACAGCTATTTCACTTTCATTCCCTAAGTCAATTATATTTACTTTGCCATTAACTTTTTGTATTACTTCTAAAGAATTAATATTATATGTAAGTTTAGCTTTCACATCGCTTAATTTAATTACACCAAATTTATCAAGTAAACACATACAAACAAGCAAAACTAATCCTATAACTAGCTTATACCAAAAACGATCCATAAATGTCATACTATTGTTTTCACTTTTTTCCATATTTAACCACCTCTAAATAAGTATATGATTAAACAATTCATTTAATAACATCTTATCAAAACTCTTTTCCTCTTGAAAAGGAATAATAAGTATTTTTTTCAATAATCAAATGATCTATGAGATTTACACCCATAAATGAAGCATATTTAGAAAGTTCATTAGTAAACACTTTGTCATTATGACTAGGATTACAATTACCAGATGGATGATTGTGAACGATAATAAAGTTTTGTGACGAAAGTTTTAATGCCCATTTAACAACTTCTCGAAAATCAACTTCTGTCTTATTTGTATTACCCATTCCTAATTTGATTATATCTATTACTCCTCCTTTCGCATTCAAATAAACACATCGCATCTCTTCAACTAATAAATTTTCCATTTCAAAGCGCAAATACTCATATAAATCATCCGGTGTCTTAATACATAACATTTCTCGCTTTGTATTAAAAACTCTTTTACCAAATTCAATTGCTGCTAGTAGTTCGATTGCTTTTGCCTCTTTTATTCCTTTGTTGTCTTTTAATTCTTCCAAAGATAAAGAATTAAAATTTGAAAGAGAACGATATTTAATCAAAAGCTCTTTTGAAAGATCTAAAACTGATTGTTCTCTAGTACCTGTGCGCAGAATAATTGCTAAGATTTCATAATCAGCAAGAGCACTAGGACCAAATTTAGCTAGTCGCTCACGCGGCAAAGTGTTCTGCGGATACTCACTTAGCTTATATAACATTTTATCACCCGTTTATATATTATATAAAAATTGGTTTTTTTATTTTCTGTAACAAAATGTTTTATAAACTTTCTATAATTATTTTATAAGCTTGCATTTGAGCTTTCCTTCGAAGAGATTCATTTTTCATTGATTTAATAATAGTCATTTGTGTAAAAAGTTCAATGTTAACTGGATCAACATTATATTTTTCTGATATTTCAAAATCTTCATCTAATAAACTTTTATATAAATTATTAATGCATTCACTATAAAAGCTATATAATTTTTCATTATCTAAACATGAATTTGTTTTTTCTATTAATAATTCTTTCTTAATAATTGGATTATAGCCTAAAATAGAAAATTTATTTTTCAAATCACTTAACTTTTCTTCACTACTAGCTATTCCTCCATAGATGTAATAATATATCTTATCATAAACAACTATACTATCTAAATTCTTTTCCGATAAAACATTTTGGTAATTTTTTGCTCCACTTGGGTTATCAAACTTGGCAATTTGAAGAATATATACGTACTCTAACTCATTTTCCTTAACTACTGGTATATTTTCATCACCTGAAGATATTTTTTTACCAATCATATAACCTAAAAAAATTCCAATAACTAAACTCATTAATATAATTATTATGTCAATATTATTTTTCTTAAGCATAAAATTTCACCTCGATAATATAATATCTTATCGATTGTAAAAAAAATGATTTATTTTAGGGAAAATAATTTTTTAGTAAAATATTTTTAAATATAAACAAATTTTTATTTTAAAATAAAAAACTTACCACAATATAGTGATAAGTTTTGTAATTTTAATTATCTATTTCATTAACAAGCATTAAAATTCCTGCAATTCTACTTACAAATATTAAAGAAAGTATTTTAAATTTCATGCTTATTTTTTCTTTATTCTCATATTTTTTGAATAAACTAACAGTCATTGGTATTGTCCATAAAAGAGGAATCAAAAGAAAACCTGATAATATACAGCCTAAAACCATAAAACCTTTAGTAATAGCAATAAGTAAATCTGTATCACTACTACTTTCTTCTTTCTTCTCTTCTCTGATATTAGGAACTCTACAACCACACTTTGGGCAAATTACTGCATCATCTAATAGTTCATTCCCGCAATGTACACAATATTTCATTATTATGCCTCTTTAATTTTATTTATAATTAGATCTCGAATATGATCTGCTAAGTTAATGTTTGTAACACTGTAAAATGTTTTAAAATGGCAATTAGAATTAACTTCGCATAAAATTGGTTCGTTGTTTTTACCGAACATAATATCAACACCACAAAAATCTAATCCTAAAATTTGAGAAACTTTTTCAGAAACTTCGATGAAATCTTTAGGAGCATCCCACGCACTCATTTTTCCACCTTGTAAAACATTTGAGCGAAAATCATTTTCATTTGTACGAATAACACTGCCAATAGCTTTGCCATTAACAACTTCTATTCTTACGTCTTTACCTTTTGACGAGGCAATGTATTCTTGGAAAAGAACTCTTGCAGTTGATTTATTCTTTAGTAAATCAATCAGTTCTTCTTTTGTTTTTACTAGACTTACTCCCATTCCGAAAGAACTCTTGTTTTCTTTCACAACAAGCGGCAAGCCTAACTCTTTTATCACTTCATCAACAAATGAAAAATCATTGTATGGTATATTTTGAAATGTGAAAGGCGATATAATTGTTTTAGGAATTTTAATGCCTTTATTTTCCAAAGCCATCAAAGTTAATCCTTTATCATCACATAGTTCTATCGCTTTACTGCTATTAAATAGTTTATATCCGTGTTCTTCAAGATAACGAGAAAGAAGAATATCCTTATCCCAATATATAATAAAATCACATTCTAAAGAGAAATTATTAATTTTTATTAACACGTCTTTGTTTGTAACAACATCAAGTTCAATATTCTTCTCAGCAAATGACTTTTTAAGCATTTCATAAAGAACGTTAAAGCGATTTCCTGTTAGAAAGGCATTAACAATTAATATACCTTTCATGATATGCGTTCCTCTAACTTTTGCAAGACAATATCATTTAGACTAGTAATCATTTCGATTTCTAAATCACAAGGAATACTTTTTCTAATGCAATCACAAATATAACTTGAGATATCATATAATATTTTTGAACCAATATATAAAGATACACCTTTAATACGATGAACTAAATCTAATATTTTTTGATAATCTTTTTGCTTTAGAAAATCTTTTATAAGGCTTGATGCTTTTTCAAATTCAGAAATATAAGTTTCTCTAACAACACTTATTGTTTCCTCGTCACCAGCTAAATATTCTTCTGATATTTTATCATCTATTGGATCAATATTGTTATCTAAAACATCTTTTACCTGTAAATAAATTTTACTCATTATATCCATTTAATAATTTTATTGTCTCCTCAAGTTTATTTTTATAAGATGCTAATTTTTCCTTTTCTTCATCAACTTTTGCTTGTGGAGCTTTGCTTAAGAAGTTTGCGTTAGAAAGCATCTTTTCACATCTGTTAATTTCGTTAATGTATTTTTCTTTTTCGAGAGCTAATCTCTTCTTTTCCTCTTCAACATTTACTAAAGCTTTTAGAGGAACAATGACAATGACATTATCACATACTTTGGTAATAGTTTTATCTTTATCGATTGTTTCCATTGAAATATTGATATTTTCATAGTTAGTAAATTTTTCTAAATAAGCAATTGAAGAGTTAATTGTTTCAAGTGTTTCTTCATTCAATACTTGAAGTGCCAAATCTATTTTTTTGCTTGGGGCAACATTTTTCTCAGCACGAATATTTCTAACTGCTGTTATAATATCAAAAATAGTTTCTATTTTCTTTGCATTTGCAAATGTATATTCTTCTTTAATTTCTGGCCAACTTGCAATAACAATACTTCCTTCATTATACTTTTGATAAATTTCTTCAGTAACAAAAGGCATAAATGGATGTAATAATTTCAAAATTGTTGTTAGAACATAGCGTAAACAAGCACATGTGTTAATTTTCGCTTTTTGATCATTTCCACTAAAAGTAACTTTTGTCATTTCTAAGTACCATGAAGCAAAGTCAAACCAAGTAAACTTGTAAATAGCTTTACTAGCTTCCCCAAAATCGTACTTATCATAATTCATATCACTAGCTTTAATAGTTTCGTTTAATTTAGTAAGAATCCATTTATCGCAATCATTTAATAAAGAAAGATCTATTTCTTCATTTTGGTAATTGTTATTTTCAAAATTAAGTCCAATAAAACGAGAAATATTCCAAATCTTATTAATAAAATTCCAACTAGCTTCTATTTTTTCTTCAGAGTATCTTATATCTTGTCCAGGAGCACCTGATGTAGTAATAAAGTATCTTAAACTATCAGTACCATATTTGTTTGTTACATCATACATATCTACACCATTGCCTAAAGATTTACTTACCTTACGTCCTAATTCATCACGAATTAACCCGTGTATTAAAACATCTTTAAATGGTCTTGTGTTAAGTAAATACTTAGATTGAAATGCCATACGAGCAACCCAGAAGAAAATAATATCATAACCTGTTACTAGGCAATCTGTTGGGAAGAATTTTTCAAGATCTTTAGTTTTCTCAGGCCAACCAAGAGTAGAGAATGGCCAAAGAGCACTAGAGAACCAAGTGTCAAGAGCGTCCTCGTCACGAACCCATCCTTCACCTTGTGGAGGAACAGTACCTACATAAACTTCTTCACCACGATACCACGCAGGAATTTGATGACCCCACCATAATTGACGTGAAATACACCAATCTTGCATATTTTCAATCCAGTTTTCAAATATTTTTTCAAAACGTGCAGGAACGAAGTTTATCTTTTCCTCTGTTTTTTGCATTGCTAATAAATCACTAGCCAATTTATCCATCTTTACAAACCATTGTTTAGAAAGTCTTGGTTCAACAATAACACCTGTTCTTTCACTATGGCCAACTGAATGAATCATTTTTTCTACTTTAACTAAATATCCTTCTTTTTTGAGGTCTTCGACTAAAGCTTTTCGGCATTCAAAGCGATCCATACCTTCATATTTTAAAGCCATACTATTCATTGTTCCATCGTCGTTCATACATAATGGTCTTCCCAAATTATGTCTTAATCCAACTTCAAAGTCATTAGGATCGTGAGCTGGTGTTACTTTTACAACACCTGTTCCAAATTCCATATCAACATATTCATCACTAATAACAGGAATCTGTGTATTTGTAAGTGGTATGTAAACTTTTTTGCCAATGAATTGTTTATATCTTTCATCATTTGGATGAACCATTAAAGCCATATCAGCAAACATAGTTTCTGGTCTTGTTGTGGCAATTTCTAACCCTTCTCGGCCATCAACCTTTCCATCAACAAATTTATAAATCATGTGATAGAAAGCACCTTCAATATCTTTATACTCGACTTCAATATTAGAAATAGCTGTCTTACTTTGAATATCCCAGTTAATAATCTTCTCACCACGATAAATTAAACCTTCGTTATACATTTTCACAAACACAGTGTTAACAGCTTTATTTAAACCTTCATCTAATGTAAAACGTTCACGAGTATAATCTAAACTTAAGCCTAAAGTTTCCCATTGCTTACGAATATAGCCAGCATATTCTTCTTTCCACTCCCATGCCACTTCTAAGAACTTTTCACGTCCTAAATCGTAGCGAGAAATACCTTGACTACGTAATTTAGCTTCAACTTTAGCTTGTGTTGCAATACTAGCATGATCCATTCCTGGTAAATATAAAGTGTCATAACCTTGCATACGTTTACGTCTAATTATTATATCTTGCAAAGTATCATCTAAAACATGTCCTAGATGAAGTTTTCCTGTTACATTAGGAGGAGGAATAACGATACAATATGATTTATTTGATAAATCACCTGGCGTAAAATATCCCTTTTCAACCCAAGTACGATACTTACCTTTTTCAACACTCTTAAAATCATATTTTGTTGGTAAATCTTTTAATTTCATACAAACCTCCATATAAAAAATCCTTAAGATTTCTCTTAAGGACGAAAATTCCGCGGTACCACCTTAGTTCACATAATGTGCTCTTCATTTATCTTAACGCGATTAACGGACTAAACTACTTTTTTTTCGTAAAGCCAACTCCAAAGCTACCTTCATTAATACTTCTTATGACCTTTCACCAAACAGTCACTCTCTAAAAACAAGTAATTAATTACTCCTCTTCTTCATCGTTATTACGAATATTATACTATAAATACAAAGAAAATGCAAGTATTATTTAGTTTTTAATATTTGTTTAATAATAAATAGCTGCACTCTCTTTGGCAAAGAACTTAATAAACGCAAATAAATATTTCGATTTAAATTATAAACGAATTTAGGCTTTTTTGATAATAATATTTTTAAAGTTTTCTGAGCAATTTTATCAGGAGAAACACTTTTGCTTTCCACACTATTAACAATATCTTTAAATCTTTGAGCATTGCACTTATAAAGATTTGTCTTTAAGCAAAAATTATCTAAAGATGTTGTGGAAGAGACTAATAAATTAGTCTTAACAGCACCCGATCTAATAACCGAAACATGAATATCAAGTAAATTTAACTCCATGCATAATGAGTAAGCATACTTATCTAAACTACTTTTGGTAATAGCATATAAACCTGTAAATGGGAGAGGATCAAGAGGAGCAAGTTCACTTGTCGTTATAATGATTTTACTATTTTGTTTCAAAAGAGGCATAAATATTTTATTTACCATAAAACATCCAAAAACATTAATTTTAAACATTTTTTCAAAATCATTCTCATCAATTTCAATAAGTGAATCTAACATATATATACCCGCAAAATGAATGATTGCTTCAAGTCTATCTGTTTGCAATAAAACCATTTCATATGCTTTTTTAATTTCATCAATTTTGGATATATCCATTTTTATAGAAACAATACCATCTTCATCTTTAACATTTTTATCGAGTGCAAAAACTTTATAACCTTTAGACCTTAAAAGTTTTATAGTCGCATATCCCATGCCTCCAAATGCACCAGTAACAAGAACACTACCTTTTTCCATATTTATAAGTTCCTAAATATATTAACAGAGGCAAGTAAATCTTTGCTCGACTTAACTTCGAGAACTACATAAGCATCTTTTGCCATTTCTTTATATTTCTTTATATCAATAAGACCTTCGCCAATAGCTAAATGACAAGTTTTATAATTACCATCATGAATATGAAATTCTTTAAATGTCAGTTTATCACTAATTGTTAAGAGTTTATCACCATCATTATTATCATGTCCTATATCATAATTAAAAACAAATTCATCTTTTAAATCTAAATATGTTTTAATTAAAAACTCAGGTGTTTTTACATTTTCTAAAACCATAATAATATTATCTTTATCTAATATTTTCTTAATAGTAAGTAAATTACTTTTAAGTCTTTTTAAATATTCATCATATTCTTTTTCATACAAATAATTCTTTACTCCAGATATTGTAACTACAGGACCGACATTTAGATGAAAGTTAATGATTTTAACTTTAAGTTTTCTTAAATATTTAAGATATTTCTTTAACAGTTTTATATAACCATCAGTTATTTCTTGATAACTTCCAAAGTCAGCTTCATCATAAAAATGACAGGTAACTTCTAAGTTATTTGCTTGCAATTCTTTAAATAAATCTTTATTGTTTTCTAATTCATCACGTAAATAGCCAAAATTAAGATTTAACTCAATAAAATCAAGATTTAACTTTTTTGCAAGAGATATATTTTCTTTTAAGGTGTTGTATTCATAAAGTATTGGCATTCCTAGTTTCATTTTACACCTTTTATTGCACGAACTTTCAAAACTTCACTTATGTTTTCTAATTCTTTAATTGCCTCATCATCAATGATATTATCTAAATCAAATACTGAATAAGCTAAATCTTCTAAACTATTATTATACATTCTTGCAATATTAACATTATATTTTGTAAAGACTGTCGTAAATTTATTGATCATTCCGCTCACGTTTAAATGATTTAAAGTAATTCTCATCTTTGTTTGGCAGATACCAGCATCTACTTCAGGATAATTAACTGAATTAGAAATATTTCCATTCTCTAAGTAATCCATAACCTCTCTAACAGCCATTATAGCACAATTATTTTCAGACTCTAATGTTGAGCCACCTAAATGGGGAATTACAATTGTATTTTTCATATTTACTGTCTTAGGATTAGGAAAATCAGTAATATAACGACTTACTTTACCACTTTCTAAAGCTTTTTTGATGTCGTCATCAACAACTAAAGCATCACGAGCAAAGTTTATAATAGCAACTCCATCTTTCATTTTTGAAATTGCTTCAGCGTTAAGCAAACTTCTTGTGTCTTCTTTTAATGGAGTATGAATAGTAATAATATCACTTTTTTCAAGTAAACCATCAAGTGTTGTTACTCGATTAATTTTTTTCGATAAACCCCAAGCGTGACTAATAGAAATATAAGGATCATATCCATAGACTTCCATACCAAGATCAATAGCACTATTAGCTACTAATCCTCCGATTGCTCCTAGACCAATAATACCTAAACTTCGCCCTTGGAGTTCAAAACCCGCATATTTATATTTTTCCTTTTCAACTTTCTCAACAATATCTTCACATTTAGCTAGTGATTTCACCCAATTAATACTACCCAGAATATCTCGCTGAGATAAAATCAATCCTAAAATTGTCATTTCTTTAACTCCATTAGCATTAGCTCCAGGAGTATTGAAAACAACTATTCCTTCTTTACCATATTTTTTATATGGAATTGTATTGACTCCTACTCCTGCTCTACCAATACATAGAACATTTTTGGGCATCTCTAAGTCTAAAATATTTATTGAGCGAATTAAAACTGCATCACAGTTTTCAAGATCACTTTCTATATAACTGCTTGTCAATAGTCTTTTTGCTTCTTCTTTTATAGGATTATAATAATTTATTTTGTACATTCATTTTCCTCTTTAAATTCTTCCATAAATTTTATAAGTGCTTTAACGCCTTCAATAGGCATAGCATTATATATACTAGCTCTTAAACCTTTTAAAACCTTATGTCCTTTTAAGTTAACTAAACCTCTTTGGCTAGCTTCAAGAACAAATTTTTCGTCTAAAGCATCGCTCCAAGTTTTAAAACACACATTCATAAGGGAGCGACTTTCCTTACTAGCAATAGTTTTATAAAACGTTTGACTATCAAGATAGTCATATAAAAGCTCAGCTTTTTGTTTATTTATCTTTTCAATTGCCTCTACACCGCCATTTTTCAAAAGGTATTTAAACACTTTTCCACACATGTAGATATTATATGTTGGAGGAGTATTATATAAACTTTTTGAATCAGCGATAACTTTGTAACGCAGTAAAACAGGGGTTAAAGGATTACATTTTTGAATAAGATCTTCTCTTATTATAACAATAGTAACCCCAGCAGGGCCAATATTCTTTTGTGCCCCCGCAAAAATGATTCCATATTTACTGACATCTATTGTTTCCGACAAAATCGATGAAGACATATCACATACTAAGGTTTTTCCTTTTGCGTTAGCGACTTCTTTAAATTTTGTTCCGTAAATAGTATTATTATCACAATAATACACATAATCACAATCTGACACATCTAAATTATCACAATTAGGAATATAAGAAAAATTATCTTCTTCGCTACTTGCTAATATTTTTACATTTCCATACTTTTTAGCTTCTTCAAGAGCTTTTTTTGACCAATGGCCAGTGTTTATAAACCCTGCACAATGATCAAGTAAATGTAAAGGAATAATGGAAAATTGTGTTGTGGCTCCTCCTTGCATAAATAAAACCTTATAATTACTAGGAATGTGTAATAATTTTCGAAGATCATTCTCACAAGATTCGATTATCTCTTGAAAAGTTTTGCTACGATGACTCATTTCCATAACTGACATACCTAAGTTATGATAATTAATCATTTCTTCTTGAGCTTCCTTTAAGACTTCATATGGTAAAGTTGCAGGACCAGCGGCAAAATTATAAACTCTATTTTCTCTCATTAAATCACCTCTTATATAATTTATTCTTGATAACATATTCATGTACATCATTTAAAACTATTCCTTTATCAAGTGTTTCACGGTAAGCACTCGATGATACATTAGGAATAGATATATTATCTAAAATAAGAAAATTATCTTTATAATCTTTTAAAGTTTCTTTATTTAATATGCTTTCTACGTCTATGTGATTGCGATTAAAGATAATAAATTTATTTTCCCTTACAACATCAGGAAAATGTTTCCATGTTTCAATCTCAATTAAGTTATCAGCACCCATCACAAAATAGTATCCCTTAAAATGTTCTAACGTAAAATACGTTCCTTTATACTTATTTTGTTTTATCTCAAAATCACTGACACGGCAGTTAGGTAAGTGTTTGCACATTATCTCAAGCATTTCGATTCTTGACTTACTATCTATAAGTGTTTTCTTGCCATAATTTAAACTTGTTGGAACAAAAACAAAATCATTAACTTTAAACTCTTCTATAATTGCTTTACTTATTTCATAATGTGCAATTGTTGGAGGATTAAACGAACCTCCAAAAATAACATTTATATTAATATTTTGCATAAGCACTCACCTCATTTCCAATAATTATACATTATTTATTGAAAATAATCTATATTTTTTAGTAATTTACTTTAAAAAAGGGCTTAAAACCCTTTTCTCAATAGATTAATTTATTTTTGAAAGCTAATAATATTTAAAAACTAACTCTTTAAAATCTTTTCCTCTTTCCTCAAAGTTTTTATATTTATCAAAACTTTGACTACCAGGAGAAAATAAAACCACTATTTTTTCGTGATAATTCTTAATATTTATAATAACATCTTCTAAATTATTGTATAATTTAATTATGTTTTCAGAATAACCACTTTTTATAAATATTTCCTTTAAATAATTTTTATTTTCCCCGACTACATAAATTCTTTTAAGATTATCTTTATATATGCAAATGATATCCTCAAAAGACCCTTCTGATAACAAACCACCACAAATTAATATTAAATTATCATCTTCAAAAACACTTATAGCTCTATTTAAAGCATACAAATTTGTAGATTTTGAATCGTTATAAAAAACATAATTACTTGTTTCATAAAAACATTCAAGTCTATGTTCTAATCCCTTAAATTCATTTAGTTTTGATACTAATCCATTATAACTTTTATTTATCCATATATAAAGCAAGAGTGTTGCCAAAACATTTTCAGGATAAACTCTTAAGTATGGTATAAAATCATTTATCGAACATATATATTTTTCCTCAAAATAAATATTAGAATTAAGTATATACATATTTGCTTGAGGATTTTTTGTACTAAAAGATAAATATGTACAAGTACTACCTTCCTTTATTTTGCTAATCAACTGTCTAGTATAAAAATCATCATAATTATAACATACACAGTCTTTGGTATTCTTAATTAATTTACCTTTTGAAGAAATATAATTATCTAAAGTTAAATGATGATCTAAATGATTAGGATGTATATTTAAAAGGATTGAATAGTTAGGTTTAAAATCTTTAACATATTCACACATATAACTTGAACATTCTATTATCAAATTACTATTTGTATCAACCTTATCAAAGATTGGTACGCCAATATTTCCTACTAATTCATAATCTGAAAATAGAATTTTTAGAAGTGTCACTGTAGTTGACTTGCCATTAGTACCCGTAACACAAATTGTTTTTTTGTTTTCCATATAATCATTTAATAGTTCTAAATCAGTAACTATTCTTTTCTTTTTTTCTAAAAAATCACGTACTATTTTTTGATCATTTCTTATTCCTGGACTTTTTATTAGAACATCAATATCGTCAAAACTCTCTTCTTTTTCCTTTTTATTATCATCGAAAACTAAATATTTTATATTTTTTCTTTCGAAGAACTTTTGAACACTTAAACCAGATTTCCCTAAACCTAAAATTAAATATTTGTATTTCATATTATCACCACAAAGCCTTATAAAGTAATAAACCTATTATGACACAGATAACTTCACATATCCAAAAACCAATTGATATTTTTTCTTCTTTTATACCTTTTAATTCAAAATGATGATGAATAGGTGTCATTAAAAATATTCTTTTTCCTTTACTTATTTTAAAATATATAACTTGAATAATAACACTCAGTGTTTCTAATATCATCATCAATCCAAATATAACAAGCAAAAACTCAACCTTTAAAATAATACATAAATTAGCTATCGTTGCTCCTAATGCTAATGATCCAGAATCTCCCATAAATATTGATGCCGGATGAACGTTAAAGACCCAAAAGCATAATAAAGCGGCAATAATCAAAACAACAAATAAACTTACAATATCGTTTTTTGAAAGAAGCAATAAGGCAATAAATATTATAATTGCCATTCCTGAAGCTAAACCATCTAAACCATCACACAAATTAAAAGCATTTGATGATGATACAAACAAAAAGAGAATAAACACTCCATAAAACCATTTCAAATCAACATTATAGCCAAATATATTAATAACAGATGTTTCATAGTTTAAGAAAATAATAAAGTACAAAACAGCCCAAATGATTTGGAAGAGCATCTTAAAACTAGGACTTATGCCATCATTAGTTTTCTTTTTAGCTTTTAAATAGTCGTCTAAGAAACCTAATATTCCATAACAAATCAAAGGCATAAAAAGCATGAAAATTAGTTCATAATTGATATTAATTTTGTATACAAGACTTATAACAATAAAACTTATAATTACACTCAAAATTATGAACACTCCTCCTATATTAGGAGTTCCACTTTTTATTTTGTGTCTTTCTGGTCCTTCTTTTCTTATAGCTTGTCCAAGTTTCCTTTTTTTTAAATAATATATACCTATACTAGTGATTAAAAAACAAACAACAAATGATAATATAAAGGCTACCGTCAACATATTTATTTACCCAATTTGTAAACTTCTTCTTTATCACTATAAGGAAGTTTAATATCACCCTTTATTATGTAGTTTTCGTTTCCTTTACCTAATACAGCAACAATATCTTTTTTCGAAGATATTGAATAAGCTTTTTTTATGGCTTCTATACGATTCAAAACTATCAAAACTTTTTCTTTGTTTTCTGTAATGCCTTCTTGAATTTCATTAATTATATCCATTGTTTCCTCAAAACGTGAGTTGTCTTCAGTTAAAATAATTATATCACTATTTTCTGAAAGTATTTTACCAACTATTTTCCTTTTTGATTTATCTCTGTTCCCACCCATACCAATGACAGTAATTAATTTTCCTGCTTTTAACGTATTTAAGAGCTTTAATACATTTTCAACACCGTCAGGTGTATGTGCAAAATCAATTACAAACTTCCCTCTATTTGTTTCAATCATTTCAAATCTACCAGGAATTGTTATTTTCTTAGACAAATAGCTTAAAGTGTATTGATTAAATGATCCTAAATAGTCAACTAAAGCTATAAAGGAAGTGACATTGTATATATTATATTCACCTAGCATACTTGTCTGTATATGAAAGTTTTGCCCATAAATATCTAAATCAAAACTAGTACGTTCAATATCATAATCAATGTTATTTATATGATAATCTGCCTCACTTTTTCCAAATGTGATAATTTTCTTGTCAATTGCTCGATTAACCTCTAAGAACTTATTACTATCGCGATTAACTATGACATTGTTACAGCGCGATAAAAATAAAACCTTCGTATAAAAATAATCATCAAATGTTTTGTGATAGTCTAAATGGTCTAGTGTTATGTTGGTAAGTAAACCAACATCAAAACTTAAACCATTTACCCTACCCTCTTTAATTCCTTGGCTACTTACTTCCATAATTATCAAGTATGATCCATTATCAATAGATTTTTTCATGATTTCATAAATAGTAATTATATCTGGCGTAGTATTTAAGGATTCAAAATATAAATCGTTAATATAAATTCCATTTGTTCCGATTAAAGTGCATGATTTTCCTAAATAACGATAATATTTATACAAAAGTGTCGTAACAGTTGTTTTTCCGTTTGTTCCTGTGACACCAACAAGATGAACTTTTTGAGATATATTTTCGTAAAACTTCTTACAATAAAACCCTAGATCCTTTTTTACATCATGTGATAAAACGATGTTTAATTTTTCATTAACATATTTCTTATAAATATCAATATTATTAGTAACAAATGTTCTTACTTTTTTCTTTATTAATTCATCAATAAAATCATTACCACTAACATTTTCACCATCGATACATACAAAGATGTCATTTTTTTTCGTTTTTCTTGAATCAATTGAAATGCCTGAAACTTCATAGTTATACTTAACCTTTAGACCTAAAACATCTTCTACTTTCACTTTTGCTTCACCTCTACATAACATAATATTAATTTACTTCTTGCAATATTACATAAATAAAGATATAATAAATGAAAAAGAAAGGTAGAGAAAATGAAACTATTAACATTTAACGTTCAACACTTTAGAAATTATATAACTAGAGAAATTGATATTGATCTATTTGCAAGGACAATAAAAGAAATTAACCCTGATATTATATGCTTAAATGAAGTATTTGGTGAAGGAAGTAACGATATATATGGTGTTCAAGTTAAAAAAATAGCAGATAAATTAAACTTAAATTATTTTTTTGGTAAAGCCATTTCTATTCCGAAAGGTAATTATGGCAATGCTATTTTATCTAAATATCCTATTGAAAATCAAGAAATAATTCCCATACCTGATCCTCTTGTGAGAAACGAAGACACATATTATGAAACTAGAATATTAATCAAAGCAAAAATTAATAATATTTACGTATTTATAACACATATGGGGTTAGCAAAAGATGAAAGGATTAATGCTACAAAAGTTCTAGAAAAAAATATTAATAATTTAACTGAACCTTTTGTAATTATGGGTGATTTCAATATGACTCCAAATGATAGTCTTTTAAAACCTATATATAAATATACTATTGATGTTTTGAAAGAGCAAGATGGAAACACATTTCCATCAGTAAACCCTGAGAGAAGAATTGATTATATCTTAGTTTCTAAAAATATAAAAAAATACAATGCAAAAATAATTGAAAAAGTTGTCTCAGATCATTTTCCAATTGTATCAAATTTAGAATTTTAATGTTATTATTTTATAAAATGTTTGTTAACTCTCCATTAAATTATTATACATTTTTAGGTTCTAAAAAGTGTGCTAAAATGACACTAAAAAGAACATAATATGTTAACGTAAAAACAAAATAAAATAATTATATTTACTTAATAAAAATCACTTTTCTATCAAAATGACAATTTATTATTCTCTATTTTGAATTCTTTACATTAAAACAATAAAAAGGCCTCCTATTTAGGAATATGGCCTTTATTATTTGTGAAGTATTTATTAATTATAATTAAGTATTCAAGAAAGTGTCTCTCTCTAATAGGTTTTTTTGTTCCATCACTAAAATATAAAACTAGTGCTTTTCCAATACCTTTATACGAGTCTGTAAACTCATATCCTACTAACAATCCTTCTTTAATCTTTCTTTTTATTATTCCATGATAATTATAATACATATTCTTCACATTATTATTATTACTTATTTTTTTGTTTTTATACATTAAATAATTGTAATAAATTAAAAAATGATGTATAATAAATGGTAAATATTTTATAGGAGTTTTAATATGAAATTAGGTATGATTTCTTTAGGCTGTGCTAAAAATCTAGTTGATTCAGAACTTTTCTTAGGTTTATGCACAAAATACAATATCGAAATAACAAATGATATAGCAGAAGCTGACATAATCACAATCAATACTTGTGGATTCATTGATAAAGCTAAAGAGGAGTCTTTAGATACAATAATGGAAATTGTAAAAATAAAAGAAGAAAATAAAAATCTCAAAATAATCGTAATGGGATGTTTAGTTCAAAGATATCTAAAGGATTTACAGAAAGAAATTCCAGAAGTTGATTATTTTATTCCTATTAGAGATTATAATAAACTTGATGATATCTTTATGTTACTTACTTCAAGTTCATCACATCATGAGTTATCTTACACAAACAGAATTATCTCGACAGGAAATACTTCTTGTTATGTTCGCATAGGTGATGGTTGCGATAATCGTTGCTCATATTGTGCTATACCGTTAATAAGAGGTCCTTATAAAAGTAGACCAAGTGAAGATATTCTTAATGAAGTTAAATATCTTGCAAAGAAGGGTATAAAGGACATTACACTAATATCTCAAGATACTTCAAAATATGGAATTGATTTAAATAATTACAATCTTGCTAACCTTTTAGATGACATTGCAAACCTTCATCTATTTAAAACAATTAGAGTATTATATCTATACCCTGATGAAGTAACAGATGAAATAATTAATGTTTTCAAAAAGCATGAGGAAATAGTTAACTATTTTGATATTCCTATTCAACATGCTTCTAACAAACTTTTAAAAGCTATGAATCGTCGTGGAAGTAAAGAATTAATTGAATCACTAATAAATAGAATTAGGGAAAACATACCTGACGCAGTTATTAGAACAACAATAATTGTTGGTTTTCCTGGGGAAACTAAGGAAGATTTTGAAATACTAAAAGACTTTATCAAAAAAATGAAATTTGAGCGTTTAGGTGCCTTTACTTATTCTGATGAAGAAAATACAAAAGGATATACTATGGATCATAAAGTTAGTTCAAGAACAATGAATAAACGTTATAATGAACTTTTAGAAATACAAAAAGAAATAGCTTTAGAATACAACGAAAGTCGTATTGGCCAAACTTTAGAAGTTCTTGTAGAAGAATATGACGAACAAATTCTAATGTTTAAAACTCGAAGTTATGCTGAAGCTCCAGATGATGCCGACGGATACATTTATGTTCCTGGAGATTTACAAGTTGGAGACTATGTAAAGATTAAAATAACAGCAACTTATGATTACGATTTAATCGGAGAAATCATTTAATCATAAAAATGCTAACCTCGTTAACATCCTAACCCTCGATACTTGAGGGTTTCTTTTTTAATTTATAACTTTAATGCGCGAATGAAAAATAGAGTAATAATTTATAGACACTCAAAAAACTCATTTTCAGATGGCAGTTTAAATCGTTGTTTTTTATATAAATTAATAATTTTGAACTACTATATGCTCTAAATAGTGGTTCTTTCCTTTTAATTGAAAAAGGAACTTTACTACTAATAAATTAAAAATAGGCGTTTAAAAACCTATTTATTTAGTGAATATACTTCTTCTACCTATTCATTTATTAATTTTTTGAGGTTATTGTTTAAGTTTTTGCTTGTGCTACTTAAAACAAGAATTGTGACAATAAAAGTAATCACATCAGCAATAACTTCAAAATATATAACACCCTCTAATTTCATTATTAAAGGTAAGATGAATACTAGTATGGTACCTAATATAATCTCCCTTAAAAGCGCTAAAAGTGTTGCCGTTAACCCTTTTCCTAATGCTTGCAAATAAATGAGAACTCCTTTATTAAAACATGCAAGAGGCAAACTAATTAAAAATACTCTTATACTTTTTACCATAAATTCTTGGTAAACCATACTTTCATTTTTGCCACCAAATATATTTGTTAACATATTAGCACTTAATTCAAAGAAACATGTGCAAATTATACCGATTATAAATTCATAAATTAGTAATTTTCTTAATATCTCTTTTAATCTATCATATCGTTTAGCTCCTTCATTATATGAAACAACAGGAATTAAACTAGCTGATAAGCCTATTGCAATTGACATAACAATTTGAAAGAACTTCATAACAATACCACTGCAGGCTGTTGGAATGTGACTATACTCATCTTTGCAAAATACTTCATCTAATTTTGCATACTTCTTGCACATATTAAGAACACCGAATAAGCTTAAAACAAAAGCAATTTGTGTCAAAAATGATGATAACCCTAATGAAAAAATCACTTTTACAAGTTTAAAATCCAATTTAAAGCATTTGCGATTTAATTTTATGGCTTTTGTTTTAAAAAGATAAAACAAAGATAAAAGAGCAGTAATTATTTGTCCAATAACCGTTGCAATTGCTGCACCAGTCATTCCCCACTTAAAGCCAAATATAAAGATAGGATCTCAAATCAAATTAGTTATAACTCCTATCAACATTGAAATCATTGCAAAATGAGGATTTCCATCAGCTCTTATAATTGGATTCATTCCTTATCCGAACATATAAAAAGCAACACCTAAAGTAATCCAAAAGAAATACTCTTTAGAAAACTCATATGTTTCTTGGTTTACTTTTTCTCCAAATAAATCTATTAAAGCCTCATTAAACAGTAAATATATAATAGTTATAAAAACACCAATAATAGCAAACATAAAAATTGCGTTTCCAGCAGCTTCTCCTGCTTTATCATTATTCCTTTCACCTAATAATTTACTTATAAATGAACATGCACCATCTCCAATCATTGTTGCGATAGCTAAAACAATAATTGTTAAGGGAAAACAACAGTACTTGCCGCATTACCAAATGAACCTAAATAACTAGCATTAGAAATGAATAGTTGGTCAACTATATTATATAAAGCCCCAACTAAAAGAGAAATAATGCAAGGAACAGAAAATTTGCGCATTAATTTGCTTATTTTTTCTTCTTCTAAAAATGAATTCGTACTTACCATATAAACCTCCGTTAAAGCACAAAAAAATACGAGAACTAGCTGTCTCGTATCGAAATATTCTATTTATATTTTGTATCGTGCCTTGAAATATTATACAACTTTTTAATTTTTTTGTAATTTTTTTTATAAATTTTTTGTAGTTTTTTTAAATATAATTATTGATACAATAATTGTTACAATACTATAAGATATTGTAATTATAAATGGTAATCCAAATGAAGAAAAAGAAAGATTAATTGCACAATCAATTGCTTTTAAAGAATTAGCAAATGGTAACGCATAGGCAATTTTATATATCGCACTTCCTTCCATTAAATCTAATGGCATAAAAATACCTCCAAAAATAGAACCAAATGAGATAACTGCTGAAGCAATTCCCCCAACAGTTTTATCTGTTAGTAATGCACCTAATAATATTCCTAAGAATATATAAAATAACATTATCGGTAGACTAATAATTATCGAAAGCAACAATCCGCCAGTTAATTTAAGTCCAAAAATAAATGAAAGCGAATAGCATAAAATTATTTGCACTAAACCTAAAGGTATCATTGGAAAAGCATATCCAAATATAAAATCTTTAACCTTAAGTGGAGATGATTTAATTCTATTTAAAAATGATGTTTGTCTATCACGAGCAACCAACATTCCTGTAAAAAGCATTAGAAAAGAAAAGCTAAACATGCATAAACCAGGTGCTAAACGTTCGATTTGAAATTGTGGGGTACCCCTTGCAATTTCTTCTTTTGTCATTGAACTTATTATTAATTGAAAGACAAAAAGCATCAAAACAGGAAAAATCACATTGAAAAGAATGCTTAATGGATCGCGAAGTATTTCCTTTGCATTTCTTTTTGAAAATATTAAAATGTTTTTCATGAAGTCATTTCTCCTTTTATTTAGAGGCAATATCAATAAAAGCTTGTTCGAAATTATTATAATTCTTAGAAGCAATTATTTCATCTATTGTCCCTTTTATTTTTAGTTTTCCTTTAGCCATTATTCCCACTTCATCAGCTAGTTCTTCTACTTCCTCAAGATAATGAGTTGTGAGAATTATTGTCATTTCACTTTTTATAAGTTTTATGAATTGCCATAACTCACTACGAGCTATAACATCAAGCCCAAGAGTTGGTTCATCTAAAAATAATACTTTAGGTTTACTAACTAAAGCCATAGCAATACTTAATCGTCTTTGGTAACCACCTGATAACTTCTTAGCATATTTATTTTTTACTTCTTCTAATCCAAGTTTAGATATGATTTCTAAAACATAATCATTGTCAATATTATATATTTCCCCAATAAATTTAATGTTTTCATAAACAGTTAGATTCATTGCAACAGCTGTTTCTTGGGGAGAAACATTAATAATATTCTTAACATCAGATGCTTGACTAACAATACTTTTACCTAATATAAAAGCATCTCCACTTGTTGGACTAATTAATGTAGATAACATTTTAATTGTTGTTGACTTGCCAGCTCCATTAACTCCTAAAAGCGCAAATAATTTGTTTTCTTCAATTTCTAAATTTAAGTTGTCAACAGCAACAATATCTTTATATTTTTTCGTAAGATTTGTTATTTCAATTGCTTTCATCACCATCACCTCTGTTTAATAAATCATCCGTTATTTCTTGAAAAACATCAGCCTTAATAAGAGCTAAACCTTTTTTTACGTCACCTAAACAGACAATATAATCTCCAGGGTTAATGCCAAATATATCTCTAGCCTCTTTAGGGATTACAATTTGACCCTTTTCACCAACTTTACATAATCCAAATAAATATTTACCTTTAGGTCCTGTTTTCATAATACCTCCGTATAACTTGTATAACTTTTCATACTTATTATACTACTTTTACTATATAAAATCAATACTAAAGCTAAATTAAAAAACAAAAAAGACGCTTTACACAATGATATGATAAAACGTCTTTTATGTATTTTAAGGGGTATTTTTTCATCCCCTTTTTTTCAAAAATTCTTTCAGCATACATTCCAAGAGACATAACTCTTAGATGGAACCTTAGAAAAACATCTATATCAGCACAATAAAATTTCTATCAAAGAAACATATCAACCGATACATTATTATTATACACTAATTTCAATTAAAAGTCAAATATATAATTCTTTTCGATAAATATAATATTATTGTATGTTATAATTTTATCTCATTTTTATATTTTAATATTTTACCTTAAAAAGTTGATTTTTTAAAACTTTATGAATAATTTCACTAAATAATTCTATCACTAATAAAATTAATATTCAAGATTATGATTTAATTGTTACTAGTATATCTTTTATACAATTATTTTCCTTTTTTATACTTACGCTTAGCAAGAGCGGATTTAAATGATCTAAGCCATAAATGGTTATCATCTAAAAACGTATAATGAGCTCCACAGTTATCACAAACACAATCATGGTTGTGAGCATTAAGCATATTGCTCCCACAAACCAAACAAATGTTTGTATATACACCTTCATTTACAGGGGCAACTAGTGTGCAACATTTCAAAAGCATATAAAGGTCGGTTGTGGAATTCTCATTATTTGGGGTTACACATGCCATATTATCCGAATATTCTACAGGATATAAGCAAAGCGTGTAATCAGCATCTTGTGACTTTTTGCCATCATCTATTGTTTTTAATTCAACTTTGGTGAGTTGTTTTATTTTGTTTTGTTTGCATAAAGTATTAATCAAAAACATATTTTTTTCAATTGATAAACTAATTGCAAATAAATCCCCATTGAAAATCAAATCAGAAATCTCAAATTCATAAAGGACTTCATCAAGTTCACGATCTTCAATTAACTTATATCCCATTTTTGAAAGAAATGATGAGGCTAATAAAACAATATATGAAGAATATAAAGATGATATTTCCATTTCGTTTAAGTCAGTAGTATTTTTCATACATGTATCTAAATAATTCCATAATAGATAGCAGGCTCTATAATCAGTATTATGAGTAAAGAGGTTAGTAGGTTCTGGGGTTCCAACAAACTTTGGACATTTACTCATAATTTTATAAAAGTCTGTGTTTTTTAGATAATTAAGTTTGGATTGTAATAAATATAACTTTTGAAAGTCTTTGAAAAAGACATTCTCAGAAAGGGTAAATGTATTAAAATCAGCAATTCTAATTAAATCGAATTTGTTAAGTCTATCACTTTGAAAATATTCATCATATAAATTCTTAATAGCATTTCGTGCTTGAAGAACTGGACCATTGATAAAGGCAATCAATCTATCAATTAAAGTTCTTACAACTCTATTTTCATAACTATCATATTCTTCTTCAAAAGTTTTACGATAAACATATTCTGGTCTAGGGTTATCTTTATCTATCCATACAGAAGAATCTCTTATAGTCATTTGAATTCCTTTAGGTGATAATTTATCTGCTTTTGAAGCATGAACTAATTCATATTCATTTTTAAGGGTAATATATGGCTTTTCCGATACACTCATCAAATTACCAATGGAACTATTTAACTTATCAATTATTTCAGCATAATCGTTTCTATCTGGAGTAGGAAAACAGAAAGTAAAGTCTCCTTTATTTACTAAATCTAAAATTGTATTTACAGTCTTATCTTGAATCTTAAGAAATTGGTTATAGTACTTTTCAAGAGACGATAAACTCATTAAATCAACTTCCTCTTTAGTTTAGCAATATATTCTTTAGTATTACGGAAACTCTCTACTCCAAATAATTCATCAAGCATTTTTTCTAACTTAACTAAGTTAGATTTTACACCATCTTCAAATTTACCATCTAACTTACGTAAAATTTTACGAGCGAAAATCAAATCGAGTGCCGACTCACTTGTTCCGCCACAAGCCACATAAACAGGTACAAACCTACTTATTTGGTTCAAAATACGATTACCAAAATTAATATCAAATGTATTAAGCATATATTCAGTAACTAAACTGAACTTCTTCATAACTTCATCATTTAGACCCATATTCTTTATGGCATCATCAAATAGAGACATTAATTTATCAGATGAAATATTGATTTTAGAAATATTATGTGCTTCTGTATTAGATTCATTACGTTTATTAAAATCAATTATGCTAGCACGGTCATATACTTTATCAGTAATTGTATATGTGGAATCATCTTTATTAGCAGTTCCTATAAACCATGTGTTATCAGGAATAAATATTGACCAACCATCAACAAGTTTATTAGGTGTTTTTCCTTTAGTGCTTAGAGGCATAAGTTCAATTGACCATTTTGATTTATCAAATTCAAGAACAGATAAGAAATCAGCAAAATAGTATTCAACACGTGATAAATTCATTTCATCTAAAACCATAAAATTAACTTCATCACGGCGATAATTAGCTTCATACAAACTACGTAAAAACGGAGTTTCTTTGAATTCACAAGTTAAGCTGTTATAAAAGCCTAATATATCACTACGATCTTTCCATGATGCTTGAACACTTGTAAAGCATGCATCACAGTTAATAAACTCAGCAAAATATTTTGGAAGAGATGTTTTACCTGTTCCTGACATACCTTCAAGTATAATAAACCTTGAAGAGGCCATACCAGCAATAAAAGCTCTAATTGTTTCAGGAGTATAGAACATACCTTTACTCTCAAGATACATATTGAAAGAAATACATAATTGCTTTAATGTTACATCATCAGATAAAATAGGCACATAAGGTTTTTGAGCGTATTTTGCATCAATAGCTAATAAGTCAGGAAATACTTCACGACCTAATTCCTTATCATCTTTCTTTTCTTCTTTTTTCTCTTCTGATTCTTCTTTTTTAGGCTCCTCTTTTTGGGCACGCTCTTTACGTTTAGCCTTCTTTTCTGGAGAAGAAAAGATGTACATTATACCATTAACAGCACCCCAGAAAATTAAAGCACTGAGAATATAAAATAGTAAACTGAAACGGAAGTTTTCCATGTTTACAGTTAATAAACTTTCATCACCCTTACCAGTTTTATAAATAATAAAGATTAAAGCTATACCTATAATTAAAGGCAAGAAATAACAAATCCATTTAAGGATTTTAATGAATATATTTTTTCCAGAAGGTAATCCTTTTGTATATAGCAAACTAACAAATACACACCACTCAATAATAACTATAAATGATATATGCATAATTAGCATCCATGAAGATGCTAAGACAGTAAATACACGTGTAATATGGAAAATAAAAAGACCTACAAAGCCTAATAGTCCTAAAATAATAGATTTTATAATTAACGACTTAACATTAAATTCACTAGTTTCTTTCAATGGTTTCATAATAAAAGCTCCTTTACTAATATATATTTTATTGAATTAATAAACATATTTTTATTTCTTTGATTATTATATATGATTTTATTACATTTTTCAAGTGTTTTTTTAATGAAACCAATTACATTTTTTTAATAATGTACTAATGATTTTTTAACATTAATTTAAAACATCAAATAAAGCTTTATCTTAATGATTTAATGCCCAAAGCCATTAATAATCAATAAAAGTCAATTAGTATTTATTAGTAACTAATTGACTTTTTTGCTTAAATTTATATTATAATATATCATTTGATTTCAAATCTTCGTCTGTAACATCAATTAAATTAACACCTTTTAATATAACATCAACTTCAGTATCTAAAGCATTAGCATATTTAACTAAAAAGGAAATAGTAGGTGAGTTACTCATATTTTCAAATCTAGTTATTTGTTGACGCATTACACCCATTTTATCAGCTACTGCTTGTTGAGTGAAACCCTTTTGTTTTCTTAAACTTATAAATTGCATTACAATTTTAGCTCTTAACCATAATTCTTGTTGTTCAAATTCCATTTCTTTTAAATCTTTGTTATTATAAATATCACTAATTTTACTTAACTTTTTCATACATAAACTCCTTATGTAATAATTATATCATATTTTTATAAATAATGCAACATTTTTGTATCGTTTTATAATAATTAAAATATATAAAGGCCACTTCAAATAATTCCTAGTTATGGAACCTTTTAAAATGACCTTATTCACAAAATTATTTATTCCCACACACATGTAAGAACAATATTATTGTTATTAGAGAATGTATAAACATCACCAGGTTTGTAGATTTTTTGTCCATCAGAAAAACCTATAAATTTGTAATTATCATATATAAATTTATTTTCTGGTACTATAAAACTATTTTCACCATTTAAGATTGTAATCATATTCATAATTCCTTCAACTTCTTCAGGTCCTCTTATGAATGTAATAGTTTTTCCAAGGGAGTTATCAGAAATAAATTTTGCAGGTACATAAAATGATCCTTGTTTTTTATTTTTTCCATAACTTGTTAAGACAAATATAGCAGGTGTTTTCATAGTTTCATAAGATATATTATCTAAAGTCATATTGTCTTTAATATATGTGTTACTATCTCTATGTATCATAATATTTCCTTTTTCAAATATTACTTCTGTATAATAACTTTTATATCCGTTTGTTTCATATGTGTTTCCAAAGGAAATAGTTCCTAAGTTTGTACCATTGCCTATTTGTTTACCTTCTTCGTCAGTTGAAGCAACTTTTACAAACAGCACACTATCAGCTGCTTCTAATGAACCCATATTAGCTGCTTTTACAATTCCGTGTACGATATCGGAATTTTGGATTAAATATTCGGTATTAATAACAGGATTTATGGTGTGTTTTTCACTTTGTAATGATGTGTTTTTTACGTAATAATTTCCGTATTCAGTGTCTTTATATCTTATATCTTCAAGTTTAGTTTCCACTGGTAAACCTATTGAAGAAAGGAGTTTTTCCTTTATTCCGTTTGGAGCATACATAAAGATTGGTACTGGCATATCAGTATGTCCACCATGCAAAGTTATAGAATCATTATATTTTTTGTAGTTGTAATTAACCCCTATTTCCACGCCTTGATTATTTACCCCAGTAATTATTGTATTTATAACATCATCTTTACTAGTTTCTATGTTGGCAAAACCACCAGAATCATGATCAGGACACGCAACAACAATTGTTTCATCTCCATTTTCTTTTGCCCATTTTACAACATAAGCAAATGTTTCATCAAAAGCTAAGGCTTCTCCAACTGCATCTCTTAGATTTCCACCTTCAGCTGCATTATCAAGAGCTCCCCCTTCAATCATCAAGAAAAATCCATTAGGATTATTAATATTTTCTGATAAAGTTTCAATAGCTACTTGAGACATTTCTAAAAGTGTTGGATTAGTATCAGAATTTTGAATGTCATAAGCAATGTGATCACTAGCTAACCCATAAGCACTTTCTTTTTGAGTATGGGAGTTGCTATGGCTAACTCCTAATATCGGAGCAAATATCTTTTTTGACTTCTTTTCAAGAAGTGAAAATAGTTCTTGTTTATTTGTAGCCACATCATAACCAACGCTTCTAGCACTTATATTTGGATGATTAGATGTTGAATCGGCAGTTAATATGTCTCCATATTCTGTTCCTTCAGCAATCACAACATCTGCACCACTTAAAAGTGCTTGTAAAGAATTATCATGGTATTCATATCTAAATATTGAATGGCTTGTAAGAAAAGCTAAAGGAGTAGCATCAACATATGATTTTGTTGTTACAATTCCTGTAGACATACCATTAAGTCGTGCAAGTTCAGAAATTGATGCATGAGGAATTGTATCAGAATCAATTCCTGAATAACAATATGATGTCTTATAACCACTTGATAAAGCCGTTCCCGCGGCAGATGAATCAGTGATATAGCTATCTCCATGAGGAGTATAAAGCAATGTATTAGCACTACCTACATGAAATTCATCAAGATATAATCCTTTAGGATTATAACCATATTCAGTTAACATATTATTTGTAAGTTTTGTACGTGCACCATTTAAACTATTTAAGCCACGCTTAAAGACTTCTTCTTTTACTTCACTTGCTAAAGTTAAATTATCATATCCTCCTCCATCAGGAATCATGAAAATAATATTCTTAATTTTTGTGTCTTCAGGCCTATAAAACATTTGGCTAATGTTATCAAAATAAGGGATATAATTGATATAACCATCAGTTGGCTTACAGTTTAATTGTTTTGCTTCAAATTTATCACTATAAATTGAAATTGGATTATCTATACTTCCAGAAATAAAGAAATAAACATTTGTATCAAAAGCATTAACATAGTGCGTATAAACTAAAGCTTTTTCTGTGTTATGATCAAGTACCTTTAAGTAATTTAAAGATAATTCATTAGCTTTTTTTATCTTTATTGTTTTTCCGGAATATTCGTTATTAACCTCTTTAATAGTAGTTTTATCAACTTTCACACTTTCATTATTATGAAAAACATAATAATTACCATTACTAAATAAAACTAAATAATCATTTAAATAATTATGTAATTTATTTAATTCACTATATGTGTTCTCACAATCTACTAAAGATTTATCTTTTTCAATTGTAGGTTTACATCCAACAAGTAATATAAATAATAAACATATAAATATTTTTTTCTTCATAATTCACCTTTCAAAAATAAAAGCTTTATAATGCATTTATAAACACTATAAAGCTTCAGTCATTTTATTTATTTTTTAAAGAAATTATATCGTATTCCTTCATTATTGATATCGCAAGATAATTTCTTCTCACTATAGTCATAATCCATTACCCATGGATAATCATCACTCTTGATTGTTAAAGTACCTTTATTTTTATCAGCTTCATCACGTTTATATTCATAATCGAATGTACCTAATTTTTCATATTTTTGATAAATAGTAACTTTTTTCTTTTCAAAAACCACTGCATATGTTTCAATTCTATTTTGAACGCAAGCATATTTTCCTTCAGGACCAGTTAAGCTTTCGCAACCAACTGCTAAAAACATAATAAACGCTAAACCTAATAAGCATAATAAACAAGCTATTTTTTTCATGTTATTCCTCCATATAATTATTTTTTCCCAAATAGTTTTGAGAAGAATCCTTTTTTGTTTTCTTTTTTGTATTTATTGGCTGTTTGTTCAATTATTGTTGCTAATTTTTCGTCATCTTTTTTTATTTCACTAATAATTTGAACTAACCTCTTGTTGCCATCTTTATCAAGTTTATTAAGTGTTTTATAGATTACACTCTTAATACCTTTTTCTTCATCAGTATATATTTTCTCAACAAATTCTTCTTTATTGGAAGCTTGTTTTAAGATATGAATATATAAACAAATGTTATCAAAAGCCCATATACTTGCTAGAGAGTCAACATTAACTTCATCTTTACTACCTCTTGTTATATTTCTATTAACTGATAAATACTCTTTACGTTTAGTATAAGCATAATCGAATAAACTTGGTAAATCAGCATCTCCAGTTTCTAGATATGTATATATACCAGCAATTGTAATAGCAGACAATGATAAATCATCATTTGTGTAACACCTTGCTTCAAATTCATCTAATCCTATTTTAAGTGATTCAAGAATTGATTTCATAACTGGTTTAGTTAAATCAGTATTAATGATTCTATAAACAGCATCTATGTTTTTTCCTTCTTTTATAGAATTAGTTACTTCGTTTGTGATAACAATTAAGTAGAAAGTATCTGATTCTTTTATAAATGGATTCTTTTGGGCAAAATCTAATATGTACTCAACACCATCTTGTTTTAATTTTGGATTTAATGCGTCAAGCAAATGATCCTTTACAAAACCATTTATATAGTTTTCTTTAATATAATTATAGAAATTATCTAAGCCATCATAATATAGACTTAAAATATCATTTAGTTTACGATAATCATCGCTTTTAATAGTTTCAAGTAATTTATCATCTAAATCGATTACGCTATATAACTTAACACCTTTAAGCGATTTGTAAGCATTAATAACTGCTTCGGTAAATCTCTTTTGAGCTGGCATAGGCATTTCGTAGCAAATAGTCCATACCTTTATGATTTCATCAGTCAACTCGTTAAATCCAAGTTGTGATAAATTTTCAAGGTATCTAGTAAATGAACTTCTTGTTGACCAAGATACAAATATTCTATGAAGAATAATTTTTTCTAGTATTCCCCCACTAGATAGAATTAAATCTAAGAGGAATCTTGTTTTTTTCTTTTCATCGTTTTCAACTAAAGTTGCAATACTATTTTCTATTTTCTTCTTATATGAAGAAGTATCTAAGTCATAATGTTTATTAATAAAATTAATGATTTTTTTTGTTAAAGAATCATCTTCTAAAAGCATTTCATAGAATGTGTTATAAATCATATCTCTTTGATTTGGAGTAAATGATTCATAGAACTTATCAAGAAATTCTAAGATTTTTTCTTGGATTCCTTGGGTTCTAATTGCTAATAAAAGTTTTTCAAGAATAATTGTTTTTGTTTGACTTGTTTCATCTTCATAATATTGGCTAAATAGCCCAATAATTTGACTTTGTAAGAAACCTCCATAAAATACTCTTGATAAGTCTTCACTTATGATACTTCTATTCTTTTGGATTTCTTTATTATAATTTGATTTAATAAAACTAAATAGTTTATCTCTCATTACATCAGTATGTATTAATTCTAAAATAATAGCCATAACTGTTGTTTTGCATTTTACTAGTTCAGTTGGGTATAGTTTTATTACTTTAGAAAAGATGTTTTGAGGAATGATTATTCTATTTGTTGCGTATCGTTGAATACATTTTAGTATTTCACAACGGTCTTTTTCTTTTAAGTATTCTCTGAATGTTTCGTAAACGCACAGTAAATTGTACACATCTTTGTCTTCAGGAATAATAAATTTTTCTTCAAATTCTCCAGAACTTTGTTTAAATAGAAGAATTATGTTAGAAAAATCTTTCATATCAAACGTATTAAGTTTTGGATTTTGTTCAACTACATAAGCATAAAAAGCTAAAAACTTATCACGTACGCTTTTGTTTCCTAATAAATCATACATAAAGTCTATTTCTGATTCACGTGATTTATACTCTTCGTCTCTAATTCCGTCAATCATCTTTGATGTCATATCAAATTGATAAGCTTTACCTAATTGTGGAGTTAAAAACTCTTTAGGAATAAACTTTATTTTTATTAAGTTATTATATCTATTTAAGTCACATAAGAATGTGACAAAAGTAAGTTTACTTCTTATACTATAAGGAAAGATTTGAACTAAAGTATTCATAAAATTTAGAGCAGTTTCTGAAAGTTTATTCATACTTACATCTAAAGTAATGTATACATTTTTACCTTTTGAAAGTAAAGTTTGAAGAATAGCATAAATTAAACGCTTAACAACAACTGGAGGATATTTAGTAACAAACTCCTCTACTGGGCCTGATTTTTCTCCACTTATAAGGAGTTCATCCATATCAGTTATTGGCTTACTTTCTTTGTTTGTAATATCAAAAGTATCTATATTCATACAGAATAGTTTTGAATTAATCAAACCATTTCTGTTTGAGGAAACAACTTTCATTCTTTCTTCTTCAGAATATATTAAAGAATGAACCATATATGAACTTCTTTCGCCAGTGAAGTCTAAAGGAATGTAACTAATCGCACTTTGAATTAGTTTTTCTCCGTTTTTGCTTAAGTACTGAGCAAAAGATGTTGAGAATTTACCATCACGAATTAAGTTCATTTCATTTGTTGTTAATTTGATATTACAAAATGGTAATAAATTATCGTTTATGAATTTTTGGTCTATGACTTCTGATTTTGCAAATGTATCAAAACTATCTGTTTTTTCATACATACTTAATCTCGCAGGTACACGCGAATAAAAATGTTGATATGCCATAAAAACCTCCTACTCTAAATATTTTATAACCTAATCACTAAATAGTCAACTTTTTTTATTAATTATTTACTAATTATTCTTCATTCATAGTCATAAGTTCTTGTATACTAGTGTGTCCTTTAAATACAAGTTCACGACATGCATTCCATAGTGGAACCATTCCACCTTCTTTAGCAAGTTCTCTTAACTTGTCTAAAGTTTTTTCTCTAACGATTAAAGCTTTAAGTTCATCAGTCACATACATAACTTCATGAACAGCTACACGTCCTTTATATCCTGTATTGTTACAGAATTGACAACCTTGAGGTCTAAATATAGATATTGGTTCAGCAATTCCTAACAATTCCATTTCTTTAGCATTTGTTTTACCACGTTTTTTGCACGCAGGACATAGTCTCTTTACAAGTCTTTGGGCAATAACTCCAACTAGAGCATCTGATACTAGATAGTCAGGAACGCCCATATCTTCAAGTCTTATGATTGCTCCAGGAGCATCGTTTGTATGTAGTGTCGAGAAAACCAAGTGACCTGTGATAGCTGATCTAATAGCTATTTGGGCAGTTTCCTCATCACGAATTTCACCTACCATAATGATGTCCGGATCTTGACGTAAAATAGAACGTAGAGCGGCAGCAAATGTCATATTTGCTTTAGTATTAACTTGAGTTTGATTGATACCCATCATAGTATACTCGACAGGGTCTTCAACAGTAATTATATTAACTGTTGGTTTATTAACTTCTTTTAAGAAAGCATATAACGTAGTTGATTTACCACTTCCTGTTGGACCTGTTAATAAAACAATTCCATGAGGGCGAGCTAAAATCTTATCTACGATATGATTTTCATTATCGTTGAAACCTAAATCATAACGGGTAAAGTTAAATGATGATTTATCAAGAATACGAATAACGAACTTTTCTCCATAAATTGTTGGTAAACAAGATACACGGAAGTCATATTCTTTACCAGCAACAATCATATTGATACGACCATCCTGAGGAGTTCTTCTCTCAGCAATGTTCATACCAGACATAATCTTCAAACGAGCACAAATTGCTCCATATGATTCAATTGGAATATCAGCACGATTTTGTAAATCACCATCGATACGATACCTTACTTTAATAACTTTTTCAAATGGTTCAATGTGAATATCACTGGCCCTAAAAGGTATAGCTTCACGAATAATTGAATCAACTAGACGCACTGAAGGGTTATTAATAACTTCTTCATCTTTATTTAAAGCTGAAGCAATATCAAATGATTTTGCAAGTTTAAAGATTTCTTCATCTTTAGCATTATTTAAATCAACTAATGCCTCAGATGTTTGAATTACTGCAACAATAGAATCGATATAACGTTCAATTTGTGATGGTGGAACCAAAACATAATCAACGTTACCATTGAAAACTAATGATATCGAAGAAAGAGTGTTTGCATCTAATATACTTCCAGTAGCAATTAGCAAAACACCATTTTTATCAACTGTAACAGGAATAAACTTATTTCTTCTCATGATTTCATATGTGAACATAGAAGTTAAGTTTTCATCTATATCTAACATGTCAACTTCAACAAAAGGAATATTATAATAATCAGCTAAAACTTCATATGCGCCAGTTTCAGTACAATACTCTTTTAAAGTAAGGTACTTTTCAGGAGTCATATTTAAACGCTCAAGTTCAGACTCAATAAACTCTAAGTCTTTCCTTTTTATAATTTTCTTCATGACGAAGTATTGTAATATTTCAAAGTTTAAATTCATTGATTTACCTCTATTTTCCAATAGTAGTCATTATTTGTAGCATTGGTGAATAAATAGCAATAAATAATACACCAACAACTCCACCCATTATTAAAAGCATAATTGGAGAAATTGCACTTGTAAATGCTTTTATTGCACTATCTGCTTGCTCATCAAAGAATGCACATGAACGGCTCAAAACTTCTTCAAGTGAAGCAGTACGTTCACCAACTGATACCATTTGAATTAAAATATCAGGGAATAATTTGTACGATTCAAAAGCCATTGTTAGCGTCATGCCTTGTCTTACATCTTCTATAGCTTGCTTAAATCTTTTCTCAACATTACGATTACCAATAACTGCAGAAATTTCTTCCATAGCTTCAATTATATCCATTCCACTCGATAACAATAAACTAAATCCACGAGCAAATCTTGCTGTTATTTTAGCAACATTAATGGTCTTTAAAAGTGGAAAATTAATTGCCAAAGTATCAAATGTGTATTTTCCTTTTTCAGTTCTTGAATATAGAAAGATAAGTGCTACTAGAGAACCAATAACAACTAATATCTTTTTCCACTCTAATTTTATGAAATCACTTAAGTCAGCAATTGCTTGTGTCAAAGGTGGCATCTCAACATTCATATCCTTAAGTGTATCTTTGAATGTTGGCACTACAAATAACATCATAAGAACAACAATACCAATTGTCATCATTAATAGCATTATTGGATAAGCTAAAGCACCCTTAGTTTTTTTCTTCAAGGCTGCATCATTATCATAATAATCAGCTAAAGAAATCATTACAACATCAAGTTTACCAGATGCTTCACCAACTTTAATCATACTTTTAAAGAAATTAGGAAAGACTTTCTTATGCTTAGCAAGAGCATCAGAAAGCATAACACCAGTTTTTACATCTTCATAGACATTTTCTAGAATTGATTTAAAGAATCTATCGTAATCTTGAGCTTTAAGAACATCCAAAGTTTGAACGATTGACATTCCAGAATTAAGCATTATGGAGAACTGCCTACAAAAGGCAGTCAAATCAACCATTTTAACTCTTCCACCAACACTAAAGAAGCTTGGCCTTACTTCATCAGAAGTAACTTTTGCACTAATTAAATATAAATTTTGTTTTGCAAGTTGACTTGCAAGATCTCTTTCATTTTCAGCAAGAAATGTTCCAGTAAATTTTTTCTTGTTTATATTTACGGCTTCATATTTATATTTCTTCAAAAGTTACCTCCTTTCCTTAGAAAACTAACGAATAATTTCTAAATAACCTTGAATTAAATAATATCCAAAGAATAAAGCAATGATTACACCAAAAACAATAAATGGGGCAAAAGGATATTCTTTGTCACTTTTATATTTTTTAATAGCTTTAATAACAAGTAACACAATACTAGCAACAACACAAGCAAGAACTAATGCTAGTATTGAATTAGTTAAACCAAGTAGCAATCCACAAATTGCAAGTAATTTAACATCTCCACCACCTAGGGCTTCCTTCTTAAATACAATCATAGAGCCATAATGTAAGATAACACTTAAACCACCTAAAACTAATAAACCATATAATTTGATTTTCCAAGTGTTATCTGGATCCCATTCAGTAAATATCATAGCGATAGCACATGCTAATAGGCATAATTGCAAACTATCTGGGATAATCATATGTTCTAAATCAATAAAGAAAATACAAATTAAAACTGAACAAGTTATGCACATTGTAATTGTATATGGAATATTCCTACTCCAAAACATTAAAACTGTACCAACCCATAACAAAGCATTAAGCAGTTCTACTATTGTATATCTAATAGATATATGTTCTTTACAATGCCTACACTTTCCACCTAAAATTAAATAAGAAAGTACAGGAATATTATCATACCATTTAATAGGATTATTACATTTAGGACAATGTGATGCTGGTTTTGCTAAGTTCATACCATTAGGAAGTCTATAAATAACAACATTAAGAAAACTTCCAACACATAAGCCTAATATAGCACTTAAAACTATTGCAATTATTTTTATTTGATCCATAATTATTCTCCATAACTCCATCTGGAAATTTTATATTTTCCATTCACATCTTTTTTGTATTCAATAATTAACGCTACAGACTTTGATTTTTTTTCAATAAGCTTGAAAACTTTTGTTTCATCAGACAAAGTGTTTTCTTGACAAATATAAATAGTTTCTGAATTGCCTATATTACAAGATATTTCTTCACTAGTATCTATATAAAATCCACCATTTATTTGCATAGAATACCTTTCGCCGATATTATCAATAAATAATTTCGTATTTATTCTATTTTTAGCAAAATCATTATAGTTAAGAGCATTAACAGAATATAAAGTCATTATTGTGCACAAAGCAAACACTACAACAGTTGTAATAATGACTAATTCAATTGCCATACCTTTATTACCAAGTCTTTTCATATTAACCTCTCAAATTATACCTATATTCATAAACAATATCTTTCTTTTCTACTTTAGTAACTTTAACTTGAAGCATAAACTCGTAATATGTAATACTATAAACCATTCTTTCTTTTGTAAATGAAAAATCATATTGGTTTGAAGTATTAATATCAGTTTCATAAACTTCTCCTATCATCGATTTAAATTCATCTTGTGAATTTGTAGTTCTATATAAAGTAACTAAATCAGAAGTTATATTTATTGCTCTAAATTCCATTGTGGAATTATTTGATGTTGCTAAGGCAGAAACAGAAATTTGAGTTGCAATTAAAGTAATGATTACAATCAATGCCATTGCAACAGCAGCTTCAACAATTGTTACACCTTTATTACCAAGTTTCATACTATCACCTAGAAAACTTGGTTCTTGTTATATTGTGCCATAAATAAGGCACCATATAGTTCTAAGTTTTCTTTAATTTCATTAGAATAACTTTCATCAATATCAAAGTATCTAAATTCTAATTTATTTTCACTAAGTTCCTCATTTGTTTTATCAATAACAAATTTATACTCACTAGGGAAATTAAACATAACATACTCAAAGATAAAATTTGCATTTTTTCTTATATATTCATCATTAAGTAGTAATGCCCACTTTACAAAGATACGGAAGTTTTCATATTTCATATCTTCATCATTTTCAGGAATTGGTCTTTGCATAAACTTTGGAAGCTTTTTAGGAACTTTTTTATTACTTTGTTCTAAAACTTCAGTTTTGACTTCACCATCCTCAATAGTTTCACTATTAGAATCATCTAAAACAGTTAATTGTTTAGATTTAGCTTTTTCTTTTGCATTTAAAACAGTAATCTCTGCTAAGTCATGATTAGAAAGCATATTTTCATACACTAATTTATTAGATTCAAGTACTTTATATCCATATTGTAAACTATAAAAACCAATTGTTTTTCCTTTGTTACAAAAAGCAATATTTGTATGATCCTTCTTTAAATCAAAAAAGATAAAACTATGACCCTTATTCTTGCTCATCATATGGAAAACACAAGAAATTAATGAATTAGCTAAATATGTTGCACATTTAGAAAACATCTTAACTTTAGCAAGAGTTGAAAAATAATCAGCCAATAAATCTTTCCTTACAGATAAGACTTCATATGTGGAATATTGTTTATTTGAAAATAAGACTTGATTCATAATCAATAAATCTTTAATGTTCTTATATGAAGATTCTAAACTTACCTTAAGTGAAGAACTCATTTGCCTCTTACTAACAGTAGGAATGTTAATCATATCAATTGAAACACTCTCATTAGGGAACACTATGTAAACTGCAGTAGCATTTGTGGAAGGTTTATCTTCCAAATATTTACTTAAAATAGTATCAAGTTTTTCAAAAAACTCATTATCCATTAAACGGCATTTATAAGGAATTCTTTGAACATTTACACTAGAAATATTTGTACCAATCATATTAAAGATACATATTTCTTTACTGAATACATCAACACCAATAACAAAAACTGGAGTGTTTTTTTTAATTGAAGAAACAGAATTACGTTTAAAAGATACATAACTTTTTTCTTTTGGTTTTGTTACTTCATTATTGTTATTTTCTTTTTTCAAAAGTTTATTAAACATTTCTTTTATTGATGTAGCCATAAGTTCACCTACTTACTATTTTTTGATAATACAAATGAAAATTCATCTTCATCATACGTAATGGTACATTTAAAAATATTTTCATTTGATAATTGTTTAAATGTAATATCTTTTATTCCTTTAAATGTGAAAGTTCTAGGAATAGAATCATTAACACTATCAGGATAATCAATATTAATATTATCTGCATTAACTCTAATAGTATAACTATTATCATTTTCTTTAATAACTAACTTATCGTAAACGACTTCATATTTATAATCTTCACTATCATATGTATGAAACCATTTTTCAATAAACTCTCTACTTAATGATAAATTCTCAATAGTATCATAAGTATATTTGTTTTTTGCAACTAGTCCACTTAAGGACTTGCTCATAAGCACAATTGTTGTACTTAATATTGCAATTAATGCAAGTACAACAACTAATTCAACGAGGGTAACCCCTCGTCGGCCAATTCTTCTCATTGAATGCCTCATGGAATTACCCTCCTTGTTTAGTTTATTTTCTATGTGACTAGAAATAATTTGTTAATTAATTTTAAGTTATTCACTAACTGTTACTTTAATTATTCTTTTAAGTGTTCCAGCAGTAACATTAATCACAACTGTCTTTCCCTTAGCAGTCGTCTTAATTGTAATCTCATTTTTTGCATTAACAGTTGCATAATCAGCACTTTCATTATCTATTTGAACTTTGTATGATGAATTTTCTGGAACTATAGTTTTTGCAGATAATTTTAGTACTTTATCAGCTGTAATAGTCAATGTTGTTGAATATATATTTGAAGCAGGAGCAACTGTTAATAATTCTTTTTCACCATCTTTTAGTGATAAAGTCAATTCAGTAACAATACTTACGATTGCTCCACTGTAAATTCTACATTTTGTTGATCCGCCATTAAAAACAACTGGTGTATCTTGATTATAAGCAAAATAGAAATTGTTTGTTGCTGAAAAATCTTTTATCTGTTCATCAGTCCAAGAAATATATGTATCAGCAGTCCAAGAAATATATGTATCATCAGTTACTTCTTTACTACTTACTTTAGGTAGTTTAAAAGTTTCCAAAAATTTTGTTGCATTACCATCAGCTGCTGGAAGATATTCTGC
>ULNJ01051349.1_pt1 | contig 121526 bp, 104 predicted proteins | sample 1951891 | NCBI WGS metagenome assembly ULNJ01 (sample SAMEA4835574, study PRJEB28245) | human gut metagenome | biome: gut microbiome; material: fecal sample | place: Denmark | collected 2008 | reverse complement strand
GGTACAAATTCAATTAATTCATTATTACAATCATCAATAAAATAATATCCATCATTAGGAGCATCTTCATAGTTATATATATAACTTACATTGGCTGGGGCTAGATTAATTGATGAATAATTTTTATCATTATTTATCTCATAATATCTTTTTGATGTTACATAATTACAAATACATCTTGAATAAAAGTCTATTTTATTTGATATGACAAATACTTTAGCATCTCCTCCTATAATTAAATACCCCAAAGTACTAATTTCTACTGAAACATATAACTTTTCAAGCACATCACTTTGCAATGTGACTAAATCTGTTAATATTGATGTCGAGCTTATTTCAACTTTCCAGCCTTTAAATCTTCCAGGCACATATAAATATTTCTTTTGCTTACCTTCATCTGTTAATCCTGTTAGATGTATAATGTTTTGATTCATATAAGTTTGATATCTATATTTAAAATTTTCATCTCTGTATTCTTTGTTAATTTCACATCCAAAAAGTCCTATACTCAAAACTAGTAACAATACTATTAAAAATAATTTTTTCATATTTTCTTTCCTTTCTTTTTATTTGTTTTTATGATTAGTATATTAATAGCTAATACACTAATCCAAAAGACTCTTTGATAATTCTTTTCAAAAATAAATAAAGTTTCATTTTAACTCCTCCTCGTATAATATTCTATTAATTAATAATCAACAAATACGCAAAAAAACCCTTTACCTAAAAAGAGTATAGATTGTGCTACGTATATTGCTGCGGATATTATTACGTGTTTAAGGTGTTTTTTATAGTGTATTATTAATTATTACAACCATATTTTACCATATATCTTTTTATAAAGCAAGAATTATTTAACTAAAATTTTAGATAAAATGAATTTCCCTAGTAAATAAATGGTCAACTATGAATATGTATCAGTTGACCATTTTTTATTTGCTTATTATTTAATTAGTTTCTTTCCTACTTCAAATGCTTTACCTACAACACCATCTACCTTTAAATAATCACCAGAAACATGATCGAAAACTAATGGTTTGAATTTATCCATTGATATTTTATCTTTTTCATCAAGAACTCTATCGTTTACGCTCACATTTACTAACTTTCCAATAACATTACCTTCTTCAGTTATTCGGACTAATTTGCACTCCCAAGTAACAGGAAGTTCTTCAAATATAGGAGCATTCACATGTTCTGCTTTAACTACTGTCCAACCTGACTTTTCGATCTTTTTTGTTTCTTCATTACCAGATACTAAGCCAACATAATCACTAGCTACAACATTATCTACATCAGCAAAACTAACTGTGAATTCTTTTGTTAATTGAATATTTTTGAATGTTTTTTTGTTGTGGCCAATATTAAATTCAACCATATCAGCATCGTACAATCCACCATATGCTGCATTCATTGCATTTGGAATTTCGTTTTCATCATATGTTCCAATTATTAAAACTGGTAATGGATAAAACCATGGTTTACACCTAAATTTTTTCTCATGAATTGCCTCATTTGTATATTAAAAGTTCATAAATACTATGAACTTATTAATAATTTTCTTTTCTTACTTCGAAATAACTTTGTGGATGGTTACATACAGGACATACTTCTGGTGCTTTTTTGCCGACAACTATATGTCCACAATTACGGCATTCCCACATTGTAATTTCTGATTTTTCAAACACTTGTTGCATCTCAATATTTTTTAAAAGCTTACGATATCTTTCTTCATGTTTTTTTTCTATTGCGGCAACTTTTCTAAATTTATTAGCAAGTTCAATAAATCCTTCTTCTTCGGCTTCTTCAGCAAACTTTTCATACATTTCTGTCCATTCATAATTTTCGCCTAAGGCAGCATGTAATAGATTTTCTTTTGTTGTTCCTATACCTTTTAATTCCTTAAACCACATTTTTGCATGTTCTTTTTCGTTATTTGCAGTTTCCTCAAAGATACTTGCTATTTGCTCGTATCCTTCCTTTTTGGCAACACTTGCAAAATAGTTATACTTATTTCGTGCTTGAGATTCACCAGCAAATGCTTCCATTAAGTTTTTTTCAGTTTTTGTTCCTTTGATATCCATTAAATTTCACTCCTTTTTCGTAAATAATAAACCATATATTTCACTTTTACCAACTCCTCTATCTTTAGCTACCATTTTTAGAGCAGTCTTAGAATCGATTCCTTGGTTTAAATAATAGTTGTAGTGTTCTTCAACTTTTAGATTTGAAAGGTTTACTTTTAAGGCTTCTTTTTTACTGCCTTCTAATATTATAACAAGTTCTCCTTTTAATTCTAAATTCATATTGATTAACTCTTGAACACTCCCACGAATATACTCTTCATACTTTTTAGTAAGTTCTCTAGCAATTACTATTCTTCTATTACCCATTACTTCATTAATCACTTTCAATGTTTCATTTATTCGATGTGGTGATTCATAAAATATAAGTGTATCTTTAAAATCTATTAAATTAGTTAATTCTTTTTTCTTTTGACTAATTGTATGTTGAAGAAATCCATAGAAGTAAAAGCGATCACAAGGAAGTCCTGATGTTACCAAGGCCGTTAGAGAAGCCGTTGCCCCAGGAATTGTAGAGACACATAAACCTTCGTCTATTGCTCTCTTAGCAATTAAATACCCAGGGTCACTAATTCCAGGATATCCAGCGTCACTGACAATTGCTGCCGTTTTTCCTTGTTTTAGTTCTTCAATTATTTCTTTTGATCTTTCATCTTCATTAAATTTATGATAGCTTTTCAAAGGTTTTTTTATATCATAATGTGCTAAAAGCACTTTAGTATTTCTTGTATCTTCCGAATAAATAGTATCTACACTATTTAAAACTTCAATACTCCGAAATGTCATATCAGAGATGTTACCTATTGGAGTAGGAACTAAGTATAAGTTTATCATTCAAATACAAGCCTTTTTACTTTTTCTCTTAAGTCTTTTTCAGCATAAATTGCTTTAAGCAATTCAATCTTTTTCTTATTTGTTATTAATAATTCATGTTGTATTTGATCAAGTATTTCATGAACCTCAACAGAATAAAATTCATCGGAAAGTGAAACAAAAACGATGTTATAATAAACAATGTTTTTTGTTGTCTTTGGTTTTGATGCAAAATACTCAACAAGTTTTTCAAATGGCAAGTTACTATGACGATGTTTATTTATATCATCACCCATTTCTGTTTTATAAATTTGAAGAATTCGTTTTTCAAAGTCTGTTACTTCTCCATCAGCAGTAAATACCTTAGTTAAAAGATCTAAAAAATAGTACTTTTCTTCTTTTGATAATAAATTCAATAACATATAAGTCCTCCTTCTAACAAGTTTTTTTAAAATTAAATATTTTTAATACTTCATCTGTATATCTACCATTATTATGTACAACTAATGGTTTGATAATCTTTAAATCTGTTTTTTTGTTTTTTTTACTTTCAATGATAAACATATATGCATTACCATCTTCCTTTGGATATATAAGTTGCATTCTTTTGATTCCAAAGTTTTTGTTATCTAATAATTTTATTATTTCCGGCATTCGCTCAATTCTATGTATGATATATAATTTGCCTCCATCAACAAGTAGTTTACTTGCTTCTTCGATAATATCATTTACATTAGCCTTTACTTCATGACGAGCAATTGTTAGAGTATCATTTTTATTGATAATACTTGTATCTGATACTTTGAAATATGGTGGATTAGAGCAAACTATATCAAACGTGTTTGCTCCTAATTTTTTATAAATACCTTTTAAATCATCCTTAATAATTGTTATTTGATTTTCTAAATGATTTAGTTCAACACTTCTTTGAGCCAGGTCAAAAGGTTCTTCTTGAATTTCTATTCCATATATTTTGGCATTAGTCTTAAGAGTTAAAAATAGAGGAATAGGAGCATTACCCGTACCTAAATCAATTATCTTTTGAGCTTTATTTGCGTCAATGAAGTTTGCAAGAAGCATTGAGTCAAGCGAAAAACTAAATACATCATCTTTTTGAATTATTTTGATATTTTCATAACCTAATAATTCATGAATCTTTTCACCATTATTAATCATCTTCAACATCATCAGTAAGGTCTTTTGCAGAAATTTCTTCTTTATGACCTTTTATTTTTATAACATCTTTAGCATTCCACTCTGTTACAACTTCGTCTTTATCCATTACTTTTATTCGTTCAGCTAAAATATCAACGCCAACGACTTTACAATTCTTCGCATTAGGAGTATTAACGATATCGCCGGTAAGAGGGATGCGCTTTCGTATTTCACAGTAAGTTTCGTTCTCATAGCCTATGCAGCACATTAACTTTCCACATAGTCCAGCTATCTTTGAAGCACTTAAACTCATATTTTGATCCTTTGCCATTTTCATTGTAACTAAATCAAATTCTCGTAAGTGTTGTTTACAACATATTTCTCTGCCACAAGGACCAATTCCTCCGATTATCTTAGCACCTTCACGAGGTCCTATTTGTCTTAGCTCTATACGTACTCTAAATTCACTTGCTAAGTCTTTTAATAATTCTCGGAAGTCTACTCTACCTTCAGCATTATAATAGATAATTATTTTTTGTTTATCTAATGTGTACTCACAATATAATAATTTCATATCTAATTTTCTATTGCTAACAATTTTCTTACAAGCTTCAAAATCTTTTTCAGCTTTTTCAAGATTGCTGAGATAGTTTTTAATATCATATTTATTAGCCATACGAACTATTGGTTTAAGTTCATGTTCTAATTCTTCATCAGGTATTTCTTTTACATCTGTCTCAACGAAACCAAGTTCTAAGCCTCTTACTGTCTCAACTACGACTTTGTCCCCTTTTTGAGGACTATATGGTTCTGGTTTAAACCAATATATTTTTCCAATATCTTTAAACACTATACCTACAACTTTTGCCATTTTTAACCTCACATTTATTTATTACATCTAATAAACATATCCATATACAATAATTCTATGTTTACATTGTATTCTATTTTTCTACGGCACTCTAATAATATATCCATTCGCTTAGATATATTTTTATAATCTACCTTACTTTTATCGACATCGTATTCCATAAGTTCTTCAATCGTATTAACAAAAACGATATTATCTTTTTCCCCAAGCAAATAGTAAATAGCATCATTTGTTATTGTAATTAACAAATCTAAAAATATTTGATGATATTTCTTATCTTGTGCTTGTAATAAAAACTTACCTTCGTCATTCATAGTTAGCTCAGAAACATCGTTATTATAAAATGTTCTATTAATACTTCTGACTAAAGAAATTATTTTATTAATTGTTTCATCTTCTAAAAATGTTAATCCTTCTTTAACATTATTTGTTAGTGTACATAATATACGAGCTAATTCTTCATTTGTTCCTTTACTCAAATATGCTTCTTTTAAAACATTTTTATTTATTCTTTCAAGAGTAACAACTTGGCATCTCGATTTAATAGTCTCTAATACTTGGCTTAAATTTGAAGTTATTAAAACTCCGTAACAGTTTTCTTTCATCTCCTCAAGAAACTTAAGCAAACTATTTTCAGCACTCAATGTTGCTTTTTCAATATCATTTATGATAAATACTCGTGGTCCTTTTTCTAGTCCACTATATGAGAATTCTTCTTCTAGAGCATCTATTTGTTCTTTTTTGATACTTGCACTTGCACCTTCAGCTTTTATTGGTTCAAGTGTGAAAAGACGAGGATGAACGCCTTCTTCAATACGTTTACAATTAATGCACTTCCCACAGAAATCATGAGTATCACATAGTATCATATTAGCAAGATACATTGCTGCTTGCATTTTAGGAGTTCCTTGTATTCCTTCTATTAGGTATACCTGGGCTAATCTGTCTTTTTTAAGTCCATTATTAAAAAGCTTAACAATTTTGCTTTGGGTTTTTAATAAAAAACTATAATCCATATTAACTCCTTAATTTAAGCCTTTCTTCAATAATTTTCTTAACATCTTTATATACATCATCTAAAGGTTTATTTCCATCTACAATAACAATTCTTGATGGGAACTTTTTAGAAACTAGTAAGTATCCTTCATGTACTTTTTTATGAAAGGACATTTTTTCTAAATCTAAACGATCAACTTCACGACTATTCTTTTTTATTCGTTCTAACCCCACCTCAGGAGGTATATCTATTAGAATTGTAAGGTCTGGAAGAAATCCATTTGTAGCATACATATTAATATTATAGACATTATCTATTCCCAAATTTCTAGCATAACCTTGATAAGCAAGCGAAGAATCAATATATCTATCACATATTACAAGTTTACCATCATCAATAGCTGGTTTTACAACTTCTTCTAAGTGTTGGCGACGACTTGCAGCATATAGTAAAGCTTCAGTCATATAATCCATATTAACATTATCAACATTAAGAATCACATTACGTATCTGTTCAGCTATTTTACTACCTCCGGGTTCTCTTGTTGAGATAGCATCAATATTTTCTTTTTTCAAATCTTCGAGAAGTAATTTGATAATACTAGTTTTACCAGATCCTTCTCCACCTTCGATTGTTATAAACTTTATACTCATAATTTTCACCTTATTATTAATTATCTCACATTTATTAAAAAAAATAAAGAGATTTTTTGATTAAGTTAATTTTTCATGACTATATTCCAAATTATGTCTAAAACTTTATCATCTATTTTAACTTTTTTTATTTGAAAAATAAAAGAGTTAGTGAAACTACGCACTTGTGTTTTACTAACTCAATAGTATTTACAATAACTTAACTTTATAATTTAACCAATTACTACTAAATTATCGTTAAATTGAACCGTAATCATATCTTTATAACTTATTGGAAAAGCTACTACAATTAGCCCAGAAGTTACTATTCCACTAGGTGTACCTAATATTTCCACAACTTCATAAATTGTCATACCCTTTTTTATTTTATCTTTATCTTTTAAAGACACTTTTCTTTTTGGAAATCTTTGATAATTTACAATTATAGAATTATTATCATCATTCTCTCCAAATTCTATAACCAAGTTAGCATTATTTTCTTCATAGCAAGCATACTTACCAAATTGAAATAATGATAAACCTTTTGTTTGTTCCATAAATTCACTATAACTCATTCCTTTTTCAATATTTAGATTTCTTTTACATGAGCATAGTATAATTGCCAAAAATACATAAATTACAACTATAGCTATTTTTTTCATTTCATTACCTCCATTGTTCCATATAATTTAAAATGCACTATCATGCCTATATTGTATAATAACAAAGAAGATATTTCAACAACTAATTGTAATTTTTGCTTAATTATAAGGTTTAAAATATAAAATATAGATTTTATATAAAACAATCATTTAAAAGTTTACAATTGCACCAATAAATATAGGTAAATTATTTTTATCAAGTATCATATAGATAAATGGTTTATCAAGAATAATTGGTTTTAACATTACTGCTGAATCATTTGTCATCCCAATACTTGTTACCGCACTTGCTTTTGTTTTCATCTCATCTACTGAAATGTGTGTTTTATGAATAACGCTTCCTATATACATAATTCCATTTTTACTAGTTCCAAGATTAGTGAAATCACCATATTCTTCAAATGCTTCATTTACTCCTAGTTTCTTTAGAGTTGGTTTCATATCAAATGTGTTTTCAAAATCAAATTTAGGTAGGCCTATTCTAATAGACTCTTTTTGTGCATTTGCTAATATTTTATTGAGTTCTTCGCCAGTAAGAGAATTCATATATTCTTTGATTGATATATCTTCGTTTGGAAGTAGAGCAGCAAATTTATAATCCTCATCTGCATATGATTTTATAAATCCTTTGGCATTTTTAGACTCAATATAAGTATGTTCTGTAGCGAACATCATAGAAACTTCTTTTTCACTTTGTAATCCATGGAATGTTTTATTTACGATTTCATTCTTCTCAAATTTTTCTTTCCATTCTGACTCAAAATCAAGAGCATTAATTAAGAAAAGTATTTCATAAGGTTCAATTTTTTCGATTATATTGCCAATACCACCTCGTGTATTGTTATAAACCCAATTATTGATATCTTTTACTGTATTATCATCAAATTCTGATGAATAAACTTGAGCATGATAATTATTCTTAACAATATCTAAAAATTCATCTTTGACTGTTACTTCATCTTTTCGACTCCATATCGAATTTGCTAGATATAATTTCTTACTTTTTCCATTTTTACTCATTAATGATGCAAAATAAGAATTAAATGTTTGGACATCAGTTCCTAGTAATGACTCCAATTCATCTTTTGTTTTTCCATTTGCGCCATTTGTAACCATACCAAAAGCAGCAGCTATTGAAAGTGGAGATATACAAGTATTTTCTTCTTCATATAACTCTTTCATCATCTTCACAGCAAATTCGCTGTAAATATTTTCGAAAGTTATATCTATATCCTTAACCTTAATTTCTCTTGTTTGGACATTACTTGTAAGTTCACTAGACATTATTTTTCTTTCAGTAAATAATCTATCAGAACAAGCAAATAAACCAACAAACAAGGCAAGCAGTAAGTATAGGCTCATAATCTTTCCTAATTTTTTCATTTAAATATCCTCCTTATATAATTTATAAGGTTATGCATTTATCTACATAACCATTTCACTTTATCTCTTTTCATTCAATGTGTAGGTTTTATAATATGCATCTCTTATACCTTTGATTTTATCAAAACTAATAATACTATTTACTTTAACATCTTTAATATTATATCTCTTAGGAACTAAAAGAACATAATTATATGTTTTTTCAGCACACATTGTAACTAAAGGTTCATATGTTTTTTCACATATTTCTAAAGTATTATTATTCATATATACTTCATTTATTTCTTTTTTAATATTCATATATGGCACAGATAATGTTTTTGTTATAACAAGATTATAATCTTCAAATACATTTTTATCGATAAATGCCTGATTTTCCTTAGCATATTCATCATATGTAAAATAAATACCTGGTTTAATATTTTCTTTAACATTTAGTTCTTTATAATCAACCTTTTCAAGATTACTACTACTAGGTAAACTTGCATAAATTGTGTTATACTTAGAAATATATGTAATCTTCATTTTTTGTTTTGCTTTTTCGAAATCACTCTTTATGTTTTCATTCCAATTACTATATGGAATATTATAATATACATTATTTGAGTAGTATTGTTTTATTCTATAGTCATCATATATATCTAAACCATTTTCCGAAAGCACTTTCTCTTGATTTTCTTTATGATATCTGACTAATTCGTCGTCATCAATTTCACCATTTTCATAGACTAGCGTCATAAAGATATTTACTTTTTCAATGTCCTGACCATAAATTTTAGCCCTTAAACCTGGTAATTCTTTTTCATTTGTAATAACAAGATTATTCTTTTCGTTCATTTCTTCTTGTTTTACGCTAGTTTTGCTTTTTTCATCTTTTTCCTCTTTACATCCAATAGAAAACAAACATGCTATAGCTGTGAATAAATAGATAATTTTTTCCCAAATGTTCTTCATAACATTCTGCCTCCTTTTACCTATAAGACATTTAATGTTATAAATTGGTGACAATTATTTTAAAAAAGGTTAATAGATAAAACCTATATAACCTTTTAAAATCCTTTATTTTATTATTATTCTATTTTGTGTTGTTGAATATTTATCGCCAACTTTACCACCTAATATATCACGTATATATGTGATTAACACTTGATTATCAATTAGTGTCTCATCTTGTATTAATTTATTATCCATAAACATATTAATACCATCGCCACCATTTTTAATAATATAATTATTTGATGCTAAAGTGTATGTTTTATTATCATCAATTAAAGTATAGTCGTTACCACTTAGTACATAAACATCACAAACTCTTCGTTTACCATTTATTTCTTTAAAGAATCCTTTTTCATCAAAGACAACACTTGATTTAATACTTGTATCAATTGTATATTTTATACCTGACACTTGTAAGAAACCTCCGTTTTCACCATATGCAAGACCATCTTTTTTGTATACTAATTCAGTGTTACGTGAGGCTACCTCTAACATATCTAGTATCTCTTGCCCTGTTGCTTCAACAACACAAATCATATTTCCAAATGGATGAATGGCGATTATATCTTCGTATGTTATTTCACCTTGAGGCAAACTTGCTCTAATTCCTCCTCCATTTACACATGCTATATCAGCTTCTGTAACTAGTCTATAGGCGTCTGCACAGAATGAGCCAATTGTGGTTTCACGGTTACGAACCATTCTTACGCCTTCAGTATCTGCTATAGATAATGAAATATCACTTGTGGCTATTTTTTCTTTTAATATTTCATTGCATGTTTTTCTAACCTCTTCAATCTTATTATTAACTTTTGTATCTTTATCAGTATAATCAGTTATTAAGCTTGTTGTAAGGAAACCATCATGTGTTATTACTAGTTGCCCTATAGCATCTAATTGTGTTCCAGTTTGTGATAGTAATACTTTCTTTTTATCTTTATTTTCTATAAGCTTTGTTGAGAAAGCGTGATGACTATGTGCATCTAAGCAGACATCTATTCCTTTTGTGTTTTCAATTAAAGACATCGATGTAATACCACTTACTCCTACTTCATCACCTAAATGTGATAAAATAACAACATAATCTGCACCTTTGTTTTTGCATTCATCGATTGTGTCTTGAACTCTATCATAGAATTTTTCATTAGATTCACCAAAAAATCCATAAACAAATTCATTGTCTTCTTTAAAGTTAGTCGGATTTGATGACACTAATGTGTCAGGAGTACTTACGCCTATATATGCTACTTTTTTATCATCATATTCTTTTATCTCATACCTTTTAACATTTGATAATTTATTTGTTTTAGTTCCACTATACTCAAGATTACATCCTAAATATGTAGCCTTAGATTTATTTATTAAGTTTGATAATTGGTCTATTCCATAATCAAATTCATGATTACCTAATATAGCGTAATCATATCCTACTTCGTTCATTAAGTCTATTATAAGTTCACCCTTAGAGATAGTTCCAATTGCATCACCTTGGATTGCATCTCCACAATCTACTAAGGTAACATAATCAGTCTTCGTTTTTACATAGTTTTTATAACTTGCTAACCCAGCATAACCTATTTTTTCATCTATTTTACAGTGAACATCATTAGTATAAAGTATTACTATGTCGCTACTTATGATTTTTTTCTCACAAGATACCATTATACATAACAATATCATAACTAATAATCCCAAACTAAGCATTTTAATTTTTGTTCTCATAATCAAACCTCTTTAACATTAATTTATGTGTATTATACTATTATGTATAATTGTTGTCAAATGCAAAAGAAAAAGGACAATAAAAGTCCTAATTCATATATTCAATTGTAATACTAGCTTCATTTATGTTTACACTATTAATTTTAATATTAAAATTAATTAGTTTTCCATCATTTCTAGTATACTTAGGAAATACATCTTGTAATGACGTATTAGCAAGCCAAAGGTCTGTTGATGATGCATATCCTTCACTTGATTCAAAGTTTGTATCGCCATCAGCTTCAATTAATTTTATTAAAGCATATTCAGACATTGAATTGTTGTTTGTTGTGAATGATCCATAACTATCATTATATGGTTTTTCAATATCAGAGGAAATATGATATATTCTAACTCCATATTGACATAAACCATATAGATAAGTCATATCGCCATGAAGTTTATTTAAACCAGTATTTGTATATAAATCTATTAATAGATATTCTGACATATATGAGTTATTAAATTTTAATGGTACTAAAATTACATCACCACTTGATTCAAAGTCTTTGATAGTTATTGTTTTAGTTTCTGTAATAATTGTTGGTGTTACCCATCCCATTATTGTTTTTGTGTACGAATCATGGTCACCATAAGCATTATCCATCATTGCTGCACCACCTAGACCTCTATCACTACCTTCACCTTTGTTATAATCGTAATAGTCATCCATTGAAAGCATATGGCCAGTTTCATGAATAAAAGTTGTTGAGTTAAGTTTTAATCCTTTTATAATGCCTTCATATTTATAGCCTGTTTCTGTATCTTCATCAACAAAATAATAACTTGCAAATAAATAATAATATGCTGATAATCCATCATATGTCTTTTCATCAGGTTGTGAATACCATGAAACATAAGCCCAGTAGAAATCGCCATCATAATCTACTTCATTATTGTATATTAAATATACTCCATCAATGACTTTATCGTTGTCATTATCATATTTTGTTAAATCCATTTCTGGATCTAACTTACCCAATACTTCTTCTAGTATTAGCATTGACCCATCTTTTGTATCTTGCGTTCCATCATCCCAAATTACTTGTTTAGAATATTTTTCATAATAACTAACTGAATTTGATAAATCTACTGGATCTACGATATCAAATGTCATATTTAATTTTCCAAAAGATGATGTTTGATAATATGTTTTTACGCTTTGCCATCCAGTATCTTCTACTGTTCCGTTAAAAGCTTTATTTAAATTTTGTAATTGTTCGTTTGTATATTTTTTATATTCCTTAAATTGTACAGGAACTACTAAAACATTGATGTTTCCTTCACTAGGTAAGCCTATAGAATCATCACTTTCTTTGATATAATCTTGTAAAGTGTTATGATTAAATGTTTTTGAATCATAGTTTTGTTTTTCCATGTATTCATTTGCTTCACTTCCGCTTCCGGTACTTGCAAATGCTATTGATTTGATATAGATAGATTTTTTTGTGGAAGTAGGTATCAACTCTACTTCAATAACACCATCTAGTAAATCATTTGCCGTAAATGTTACTGTAACCGTTTCATTAAAATTAGTTTTTGAGATTGTAACTTCTTCTTGGCCATTACATTTTAAATATACTGAACCAACCTTGACTTTAACTTTAGCACCTAATTCTTGATTTGTAGCGAGAACAAGTGTAATACTCTTTACATCCTCATATGATTTTTTAGATGTGATTTTTACATTTCCTACATTTTGTAAGAATTGCACTCCACGAATATTATCATAAGAATTAGCAAGTTTATCTGCTGTATATTCAGGACTAGAACTAGATACTTTTAGGTCTTGATCTAGAAATACTGATTTTTTTCCTTCTGTTACGATTACTTCTTCTTGAACTAGTTTTTTGACTTTTTCAATATCAATAGTAACTTTATCATAATCATATATTTCAATTGTATCAATATATGTATAATATTTATTTGTTCCTTCGTCAAATACTTTACAAGTGAAAGTCATTTTGGAAACATAATCATTATTAAGTTCTATAGCAACACTTTCCACAGTATAATTAGACTCATATTCACCTAAGATTTCGTCATTTACTGTTTTTGGATTTTCAAAATAATACACATCACCTTTCTTTATTACTGAATAAGTAAGAAGTTTAGAAAAGTCAATGTCGGTGATGTATTGGCTTAATAATTTATAGTTACTTGTTCCTTCAGCATATTTTACATATTTAGCTTCTTCGCTAGTATAATAATATTTAACACCATTATCTGTTATTAAGTAATCAACATAATTATATCCATCATATTCATATGTATAAATTATATTTTCACCATCATAAGAATATTGGTCACTAATAACTTGACTTACTTCTTCAATTAATGTTGTAAAAATAAGTTTAAAGTTCCATTTTTTCTTATCAACAAGTTTATTAAATGCTTTTGATAAATCAACTTTTTCAACGTCTTTTACTTCAATTGTAATTGATGAGCTTGAACCACTTCCTGTTATTGTAATAGTTACAGTTCCAATTTCTAAAGCCTTAACAACACCTTCACTTGTAACTGTAGCAACTTTTTCGTTATTTGAACTAAATTCTACATTTTCTTCATTTGTTTTATATTCTAGTTTATGTTCATCACCAGGATTTAGTACTTTAATACTATCTGTTATTTCAAGATATTTTTCTTCTTCGATAACTTTAACCTTTAGTGTTTTGGATACATTTTCAAATGTTAAAGTAACTTCATAATCTCCAGGTTTAGTTATATCAACATTACTTTCAAAGTGAACATTTTTATCATTTTCTAGATTTACTTCTTGTTCATCTATTAAAACTTTAAAATATTTCTTGTAATCAAAGTTTGAATTTACATAAACATTTATTTCATCTTCTGATAAAAGTATTTCAATTTGTTTGTTAATAACTTTAACTTTTAGTGTTTTTGATACATTTTCAAATGTTAAAGTAACTTCATAATCTCCAGGTTTAGTTATATCAACATTACTTGTTAGATATTCATCAACAACAACTACTTTACTATTAGCAACATATACTTCAAAATATTTCTTAAAGTCAACTTCTTGATTTACTTTGATTTCAATTTCTTCGCTTTCAAGAAGTATTTTAATGTCTTTACTTTTATCACATCCAAAAGTTAAAAGCATTATAAATACTAATACTAATATATTAATAATCTTTTTCATTTTTACCTCCGTTTTTATTCGTATTTTACTTCATATAAATATAATCCATTACTTGGAGCAATTTTAGGGGCATATACCCTGTTTTTTTTGTCTAGAATCGATTTTAAATCATCTTTCGACAATTTACCAATTCCAACCATAAAAAGCATTGCAACTAAAATTCTAACCATGTTGTGTAAGAAACCATTACCAATAAATTTAATTATAAGTATATCTTCAGTTTTTTCAAAATTTATTGAATATATTGTTCTTACTGTATTTTCAATCTTATGATTTTTTGTAAATGACTTAAAGTCATGCTCACCAACAAAAATACTACTTGCATCTTTCATTTTATCAATATCAAAATTCTTAAAAGGTGGATAATATACATAATTCTTTCGTAAAGGATTATATTCATCCAATCCTATTATGTAGTGATACTCTTTTCTTTTCGAAGAAAAACGAGCATGGAAATCTAGTGAAACTTTTGATACTTCTTTAATATAAATATCGCGAGGAAGGCGCGAGTTTATCGCATTTTTCATGTTCCATTCACCCATATCTATTTCTGTATCAAAGTGAAATACTTGACCTATCGCATGAACGCCTGTATCAGTTCTTCCCGAAGGAAAGATCGTAATTTTCTTTTTACATATTATTTGTAATACTTTTTCAATTTCTTCTTGAACTGTACGTAGGTTAGGTTGTACTTGAAATCCATGAAAGCACGTTCCATCATAACTAACTATACATTTGTATCTCATTTCATCACCTAAATAACAATTGTTACGACTAGCATAATAGTCATTAGACCAATGCATATATAATCAATTGCACGCATTTTTAAGATATTGATTGTAGTTCTTTTCGCATCAGGATCATATCCTCTAGCTTCCATTGCATCTGATAAATCATCAGCAATTTGATAAGATATAATAAACATTGGCACTATTAAGGAAACAATTTGACCTATTTTATCTTTTAACTTAGCTTCTTTAAAGTCCACTCCACGTGAAGCTTGAGCTTTCAAAACTTTATCAGCTTCGCCTATTAGTTTTGGTATTTCTCGAAGTGCTATTGACATAATCATTGCAATAACAGCTGGATTAATTCTAAATACTTTCAAAAACTTCAATAGTTTTTCTAAACCATTATTTAAGTCTGTAGGTTTTGTTGTTAATGTCATTAATGATGACATAAGCAAAATCATAATAATTCTCAAAATAATAAAACTTGATGATATTAGACTATCTTTATAAATTACAATTTCATAGTCTGTTATTTTTGTGCCTACTTTAAAATAGATTTGGATAAAGAAGCACACAAAAAGCGTTAATACAAATAATAAGAATCGAAATTTCTTTATTACTTTTCCTGAAAGAAAGTATAGAAGAAGTAAAACAATTCCTATTGCTAGATTAATATATGTTAAAGTAAATTTAAATTCAGTCAATACTTCTCCCGTTTTTCTAAATAACACTTGACAAACAAATGCGAAAAGTAAAAGATAAGAAACTGCTTTAATGCTTCCTAAAAACTTTAAAGCAGGTATTTTAGAACTAATTACGATAATAATTAATCCTAAAAATATTCCTAATAGAGCATACAAACTATCAACAAAGAAAACAGATATCATGAATAATAATACGGCAATTATTTTGCTTCGTGGATCTAATTTATGAATCCAAGAATTGGTATTATAGTATTGTCCAAAGATTATTTTATTATTCATTTCCAAACACCTTTAGAAGTTCATCAAAGGCATCATCAATGTTCTCTTTATAAACGTCCATGTCCTTTCCTGTTTTTTCTTTAATAGTATTCATTATCTTGATTATATCAGGATAATCTAAAGAATGTTTTCGCACAAGTTCTTCGTTTTTAAATAATGTGTATTTATCGCCATCATAAACTATTTTTTTGTCATCTAAAACTATCACACGTGTAGATACTTCCCACAGAGCATTCATATCATGAGTTATAATAATTATTGTTTTTTCTTTGTTTATTTCTTTTAATAACAAAAGTAATTCTTTCTTTGTTTGTGGATCTAAGCCAACAGTAGGTTCATCAAGAATTAACACATTAGGCTCACTTGCTAATATTCCAGCAATGGCTACTTTACGCTTTTCTCCACCTGATAATCTAAAGGGGCTCTTTTCGTATTTATCTTCATAAATTTTAACGCTTGTAAGTGCTTCTTTAGCTTTAGCAACTGGATTTTCAAGTTTATAGTTTTTAGGTCCAAAACAAACATCTTTTAGAACTGTTTCTTCAAATAATTGATATTCTGGAAATTGAAATACAAGTCCAACGTTTTTTCTTAACCTCTTTAAGTTTTTTTGTTTTTTATAGGTAATTTCATTTCCAAAAACTGTTACACTACCTGTTGTTGGAACTAAAAGAGCATTCATCATTTGTACTAATGTACTTTTACCACTGCCTGTGTGTCCAACAATAGTTATGAATTCGTTTTTTTCTGAAATTGTTAGATTTATATCTTCTAAAATATATTTGTTTTTAACTTTTTTCTTTTGTGGTGCGTACGTATAATTTACTTTTGAAAAGTTAATTCCCATAATATACTCCTTAACTTCTCCTTGTCTTTAATATTACTTTTTTCAATTAATTCTAATAATTTCATTGAATCAGTAATATCAAGATTAGCTTCTTTTAATTTTTCTTTTTCTTTAAACACTTCAAATGGAGTTCCATTTAAAGTAATTTCACCATTGTTTAAAACAATAACTCTATCAGCATAAATTGCTTCGTTTAGATTGTGTGTTATTGCTAGTATTGTTTTTTTACCAATTAATGATTTAATTGTATCATTAACTTCTTTCACTCCTAGAGGATCTAGCATTGAAGTTGCTTCGTCAAGAATTATTATTTCTGGTTCAAAAGCTAATACACTACTGATAGCCACTCTTTGTTTTTGACCTCCACTTAAACTTTCAGGATTTCGATCTAAGAATTCGTTCATTCCAACAAGCTTAGAATAATAATCAATTCTTTTCTCCATTTCTTTATATTCTATTTGCCTATTTTCCATGCCAAAGGCTATATCATCTTTTACTGTTACTCCAACAAATTGATTATCGGGATTTTGAAAGACAATTCCAACATTTTTTCTAATTTCATTTATATTTTTTTCGTTTAATTCTAAACCATTAACTTCGATTTTGCCTGATTGATGCTCTAATAATCCTATTATTAGTTTGGCTAGCGTACTTTTCCCACTACCATTATGACCAAGTAGTACACAATATTCACCTTTTTCAACAACAAAAGAGACTTTATTTAGAATAGTATTGTTTTTGCTATATTTAAATACCACTTCATCAAAAACTATTGCTTTATTTTCATCACTCATTTTTGGTCTCCTTTCAAAGTATGATATATTTTATCATAATTTTGCTTATAAGTCCATTACTTTATTTTTATACGTCATATATTATATCTTATGAATTTTAAAAATAATTAAAAAACTCTTGCTTTCGTACATTAATTGTACTAAAACAAGAGTATTTTCTTTTACATAAATAATGCAGCTAAAGGTAATGATGTTTCAAAGTTAATTCCTTGAAGTGAACTTTCAGTTACAGTTATACCTATTTTACTTAAAGAATCTTTATATTTCTCATTAACAATAGTAACTATCACACTACATAACATTTTAGATTCTTTACACTTATCTAAGAATCTTCCTATAACTTTAGCATTAGCTTGTCCAGCAGCAGTTCCATTTATTTCTGTAGATGTAATAGTCTTTAAGACTTCTAGTGCATTAATAAGTTTATCGATTTCACCTAGATTTTCTTCGTTTCCATTCCAAGCTAAAACTTTCTCATCATAATTTGTGCCATCATAAACTTTAGCAACAGTAACTGTATCTTTTCCACCAAAGAATGTATTGTCAACGCCTTCTTTAACAGTTTTTTCAATGCATGCGATATTTAAAATTCTTGATTTGGCAACTTCTTTGAGTATCATTTTTAATACTTTAAGATCAGTTTCTTTTACATTAATACCACCTAATGTAAGACTATTAGCATTTACTAAAGAAATTATTGTACTAATGTTATCTATTTCTTGATCCCATTCTTCTTTAGTAAATACGTATGGATCCTTATACATATTATCGCCAGAACTATATTTCCACGCATCCACATTAGCAGTTGTTTCCTCAACAAACATAGGAATAATACCACGTAAAACCATAGAATCATTAATACGTTTTAATGGTGTAGCAATAAGACTAGCTTCTTTTATGTTTTTATTATTCTCTATATTATTAACATTAGTAAACTGATCTATGCATGTTAATAATCTAAATATCTTTTTAAATTCACCTATTTCTTTAGTTTCTGGATTATCTAACCAGTAATTTCTACCTTCAGTTTCAGTTTTATCCATATCTAAATTAACTGCTTTTCTCATATCAGAATCTACGCCTAAGGCGCCATCTAATACTTTACCTATCATTTTGCTTAATGAATTACAAATTATTTGTGAAGTAAGTAAGATGTCACTTATTTCATCTGCTTTAGTTTCATCATCACCTATTTTCTCCTTGAACTTATCAAAAGTAAATTCAGTATAATTTATACCTTTTTCATTTAAATCTCTGATTACTTTTAATAGGTTAGGTAAATCACTACTTACTAAATCAACATCTTCTGATTCATTACCACTTAAATTAATATAATCTTTTAAAGCACCATCGTTTAGTATTTCATATGTTTTTTTCGAAGCACTATAACGAATTATTTGTGAATCTAATAATGTTTCAATTTGCTTGTCATTTAGAACAATAAATTTATCAAAAGATATATTATTTATATCTATCTTTCCTGTCTCATCAGCAAACACAAGTTTTGAAGAAGCCACTAGAGCTCTAATCTCTACTTTCCACTCATCAAGAGAGTAGCTTATAACTCCGTTTGTATTAATCATGTCATTTTCTTTTGACAATTTGATTATTTGTTCTGAGATTGTCTTAACAATTATTAAGCTTTGTAATACTTTTGATAAATCATCGTTTTCATTTGTGTCATCATATAAATCTACAATAGTTTGAAGTAAAGTGTTAGTATCACCATTTAGTTTATCAAAGTTTACTTTCTTTTGTTCGCCTTCGCCTTCGATAAATAATTTATTTGAAGCATAAATTATGCCTTTAACTTCATTTATCCAATCATCTTTAGTCCAAGAATCAATATCACTTGGTAAATAAATTACTTTTTCTTCGCCTTCACCTAATTCTTTTACAGAACTTGTTAATGTTTGGTAAACTATTTCACTATCAATAATTTTTCTTATCTTGCTTTCATCTTCGCCAATGTTAACTAAAATCATGATAATATCATCTTGATTTCCGTTTAATAGTTTGGCAGTTTGTTTTTCACCATTTTCATCAATTAGTAACTCTTTAATCGATGCGATTAATTTTTGAATTTCTACTTTCCAACTTTGTATATCATATCCTTTTACTTCATCAGATATTTTTATAACAGCATTTTCTTCATTTGACATGTCTATAAGAACTTTACTTATTGAATCAACAATGATTACACTGTCAGTAATCTTGATAATATCTTCATCTTTAACATCAAGTAAAAGATTAATTTGTTCTTCTGCTGTTCCTTCTGTAAACACTTTAAAATTATTAGTATATGTTCCATCTGGATTCTCTTTAATCAACAATGATTTTGCTGAAGTGATTATTTTATTAATTTCATTTCTCCAGATATCTGTTTGCGTACTGCTCCATTTTTCATCAGTTTCTCTAAAGTCATTACGGACAACAAATAGACTATTTTCTTGGTCTGCCATATTAATGATTAAATGAGCAATTGTATCAACAAGTATTTCACTATCTAAAAGTTTATTTATGCTTTCTTCTTTTAGTTTACTAATGATTTCAATGTATTCTTCTCCTTGCAATTCAAAACTAATTACATTGCCTTCACTATCAAGTAGTATGTCTTTTAATCCTTTTAGCACTGTCTTCATTTGACTTTGCCAATATGCATCGTCTCTAGTTTTGTTTTGTAAGAAGATTTGTAATTTATTTTCTTCTTTACTATACTTTTCAATAAACTTAACTGCTGTTTTTAAGATTATTTTACTATCTAAAACTTGATCTATCTTTTCATCATTAATCTTTAATAAAACTTTTATTATTTGTTTTTCATCACCTGTTTTTAGATCATTAATGATAACTTCACCATTTTCATCAACTAAAACATCTTTGGTAGCTACTAATATTTTTCTTAGTTCGCCTTCTTCAGTTGTATCTTTCCAGTTAATATCTTCTGGTATGACAATCATATCAGAGATTTCTTTACCTAAGAACTTATCAAGGTTTTCTAAATAGTAAATTAACGTATCAGAAATTACACTACTTGACAAAAGTTTTCCAATATCATCATTTTCTTTCTTGAAGTTGCTATTTAATTTAGAAATATTTTTAACGATTTTTTCCACAGCTTCATCTGTGTTTTCTAAATTATCCACTCCATCAATTAATTTAATTGCATTTGATAATATTGTTTTTAATTCACCTTCATCTCCATACCAAGAAGGATCATCTCTATCAAGGTTAATAATTACTTTTTCGTAAAGTAATCCACCTTCACTTGCTTGAGCACATAAGTTGTAAACAATATTTAATGATATGAATTTTGAATCCAAAATAGTATTTATATCATTTTCATTTAGTTTCAATAGAGTGACTAAAAGATTGTTTTGATCTCCGCTAGAAGCTTTAACCATCTTAACGATTATTTTCACTGAATCAAATATACTATCTAATTCTTCGGTAGTCCATTCATCTTCATCAAGAGGAGCAATTGTTGCATTTAGTTCTTTTAGTGATTCTAAATTTGAAACTACAGATACTATATTATTCATATTCTTCTTTAATAAATCTGAAGTAGCAATATTTTCTTTTAATACATTAGCTATTTCATCAATTTCTTCATCTGTTAAACTATAAAAATCTGAAGTGATTTTATTGCCATGTTTTAAACATACATTCAAAACATTAAATAGTTTATTAAGTTCTTCTTTACTATTATTCTTCCAGTCAACAGAAGCAAAATCTAATTTCATATCTGGAGCAAAAACACTAAGTGCGTAGCTTGCCACCGTATTTATGTTCTCAACAATAATACTTGATTTAGCTAGATTTTCTGATAATTCATCTTTTATACTATTGAAAATAGTATAAACCTTTGTATAATCGATGTTTCCATCGGTTTTTAATTTTCCATCTATATCCCAAATTACTCCTGTGCTTGCAACTACTTTACCTGCATACACAAGTGATGCTAAATCTTCACTATCAAATTTACATCTACTGAGCAAATTACGATACTCATTTGGTAACATATTATTTAAAATAGCATATATATTATCTTTACAATTACTAATAATTTTAAAGTCCAATAAACTCTTAAATAAGTTATCTATTTTATCATATGTTGCTTTTTCTAGATCATAGCTTCCTTCAACTTGTCCTTTTTCAATTAAAAGTTGAATTTGACTAAATGAATTAATATCTAAATCTTTAAAGGCTTTGTATAAAGAGCCTATGTTTTTAACTTCATCTGTTAATTTTATTCCATCAAGTTTTATTTTAAAAATACTACCACTAGCATCTAAATTAGTCTCTTTTCCATCAACAATCCATTTGTTATCTTTACTAACTTTAAACGATATGTTCTCTAATGTATCTTTATCCCACAAAATATTAGTTTTAATACCATTTATAACTAAATAGTTTTCATCTAAAGTAACTTTTGGATATAATAAAATTATTCTATTTAAATTCTCGTTATTGTTGAGATAATCTTCAAGAGTTGGAAAAGTAATTTCTTGGATTAAGTCAATTAATTCAATTTTAGAAATGGCATCAAATACATTTGTGACTACATTTGTATCAACTTTTAATAGTATATCAACAAGTTTAGAAACTGTATTTCCATTGTCTTCTGAAAGTAACTCACTGATTTTATATCCACTGCTTTTTGTAAGTGTTAAAATAGCTTCAGATAGATCACCAATTTCTCGTAATAATTCAGAGGCATTTATTTCTTTACCTTCTAATCTTAGTAAGATATCTTTTAAGTTTACATATTCTTTGAAGATCTCACCATCGTTTTTAGCAATTATGATTCCCGTATTTAAACCAACATTTACTACAGCATTGACTAGTTTTAGTTCTGATAACTTGTCTAATGAATTCTTTATCGTATCACTAGATAAATTATCTAAAATAGTTGCAGTATTTTCATTTTTAATTAAAGGTATTATTATCTCATCTTTTAATGGTTCCATAGCCTTTAGACATACATCTAATTCTTTTCTTAGAGCTATTTTTTCTCCTCCAGCTTTGAATGAGAAGATTCCATCAAATAGTGCACAATCTAACGGCGTATCTTTGCTTACTTTAATTCCAAAAATTTTTCCTAAGAATGTTTTACGATAGACATATACCCATTCTTTATTTTCGTTAGCAAATTCAACGAAGTCTGGATTCTCATCTAAATCAATAACTTCTTTGTTTAAACTTAATTTGATAACATCACTTTCTTCAGTCTCAATTAATTTAACTGAACTTTCAGCTAATGAAAAGACTCCTGAAAGAGGTATACATACTATTAATAAAATACAAATCATATTAACAGTTCCAATTAGTGAACCAATTAATCTTGATTTCATTGTTTTTTTCTTTTGATATTTATTTTCTCTCTTTGGTTTAGTACACAAATAAACAATAAAGAAGATAAATCTAAATAATGTCCAATTTAATATAATAATAACAAGAAGCAACGCAGCTCTTAATAACATCTCAACAGCACTTATAAGTGTTTGATATATCATTGTTTCGCCAATATTTATATTTGTTTCTTTAAGGATTAATACTCCTTCGTTTTCTGTTGTTAAGCCTAAAAGAACACGTGAATATATATCCACAGCATCTTTTACTGAGTTCACTTGAAATCCTTCAACAGATTTATAACCTGTTACATTTATTATCTCTAAATTAAATTTGTGTAAATCAAGTGATAACAGTTTGTTTGTGAATATCGGCATGATTAACCATAGGCCCAATATAACAACTATTGAAACAATAAAACGATAACTTGCGCGATACGTGCCTCTAATAAATCCAATCAAAAAACCTATGAGAATAACTACAATACTTAAAATTGTCAGTCCAGTAGCTACAAATGATGGCGTTAGCCAAGTTGGCATATTAATACTATCCATAGAATACTCCCCCTTATGATAGATTATTATTTACCTTTTTATGGTATTTATACAATTTATTAACTTTTGTTTATTTTATTTTATCATACTTTAACTTAAAAGGCAATTATTTATGCAAGTTCAATATGAAATTAATATATTAATTATATTTTCTTTAGTTAACTTTTATTACTATTATATGAGACACATTTATAAAGGAAAAAACAAGTTTTTCAACTTGTTTCCTTCCTTTGTAATAAATTTTAAGTTATTAGATATAATATATTATTGATTATTAATATTATTCATGCCTTGATTCATACCAGGGCAGCATCCACAATTTTCTTCACAATATACGTTTTTCTCGCAACATGTATATTTAGGAATAAATTTGTGACGTTTAATGTAATGATTTACATATTGTGTCTCCATTTCACAAATATGTGGTTGATCAATATAAAAATATCTATTAACTACATTAGTTTGTCTTGTAACAATTGGTGGATTAACAGTAACATTTTGATTGAAGTTTCCGTTCATTCTTTCACCTCCCATTACATTATATGTTTACTAAATTTTTGTGAATGTGCGTATACCTTGTATTTTTGCTTTACTTTTGCAAAGAATTATTATATACTATTAATATAAAAAAAGGAGGAAATTTTATATGTATATACCTTATGTAATTGAAAAAACTTCTAATGGGGAAAGGTCATATGATATTTACTCACGTTTATTAAAAGATCGTATTGTTCTTTTAAGTGGGGAAATCGATGATAATCTTGCAAATTCTGTTATTGCACAATTATTATTTTTGGCAGCTGAAGATCCCGATAAAGATATTTCTTTGTATATATGTTCTCCTGGAGGTTCTGTAACTGCGGGAATGGCAATATATGATACTATGAATTATATTAAACCTGATGTATGCACTATTTGCTTAGGTTACGCAGCAAGTATGGGAGCATTCTTATTATCTTCAGGAGCTAAAGGCAAACGTTATAGTCTTCCAAATAGTGAAATAATGATTCATCAAGTTCTTGGTGGTTATCAAGGTCAAGCTACGGATATTGAAATTCATGCTAAGAATATTTTACGTGTTAAGGAAAGACTTAATTCGATTCTTGCTTCTAACACAGGAAAGACATTAGCTCAAGTTAGTGCTGATACTGAACGTGATTATTTTATGTCTGCTAGTGAAGCTTTAGATTATGGTTTAATTGATAAAATTGTTGAGAAAAAATAAAAAAAGAAGTCTTATGACAACCGTCATAGGACTTTTTATTTTATGTATCCTGCTTTATTTAAACTAATTATTAGTATTGGAATTATTATTAATTGGACAAGTATTCCTGGCCATGCTACTATAAATGCTCCTGATAAAAATGCATTAAAAGTAAAGACATTAGTTTTATCAATTAATCCCATAATAAAACGAACTAAACCCCATCCAAGTCTACCTAAAAGTTGAGCTGATATAAGTGATATAAAACATACTAATAATAGATTAAGGTTTTTATTCTTTAACTTTTCAAATAAAAAGCCACTTACAAATCCATATATACCAAGTTCTACACTCATACTTATCGCTGTAGGATAAATTGGAGGCATTCCCACTATTACACTTCGTAAAAGTGGACAAATTATGCCAATTAATAATCCATACTGCCATCCGCAAATAATTCCGCATAGTAAGATAGGAATATGCATAGGACAAAGAACAGATCCTAATTGCATACCAGTAAGGAATGGTAATACTATTCCTAATGCTAGTAATAATCCAGATAATGTGATTTTAAAAATTTTTGTTTGTTTCATTTTTGCCTCCTTAAATCAAAAAAATATCAATACAAAAAAGTATTGATATTCTTCATGAATATATTTATTCTTTTAATAACCTTTTCTTCGCACCTTCATGATGCATTACGATAATATTCTATCATATCAATTTATTTTTGGCAATACTTATTTTGTTTTTAATATTCTAATTACTTCAGTAATTTTATCATCTAAAGTATTGTCTTTTACACCAACTAGTAAATTATTGCATTTATTTATCGGTATTAATATTCTTTTAGCGTTTGATTTGGAAATTGCCAAAGCCATTGTGCTAGTTATTTCCCCAAACAAAGAGTCAGCAATCACTATCCCAATTGGTCCTATAATATAATCAGCATTTTTTGTATTAACAACTACCGGATTTTCACCTGTTGCCGCAAAAGTAGGTTTTGCTTTAAGCATAGCTTGGGTTGCAATTGCATTCGTTCCAATAGCTATTATCTCACTATCAATCTCACATTTATTTAGCGCACTAATTATTTCGTATCCAAGCTTTCCTCCTTGGCCATCAATAACAATAATTTTCATATAAATCTTCCTTTTTATAATAAATATTAGTTTGGATTTTGTTCTCTTTAACAGTTATTTTAGCTTTAGGATCTCGAATTGGACTAAAGACAGAGTGCAATTTAATATCTTCTATAAGTAAATCTCGCATAATAATTCCTGTAGAATAAGCAGTTTCATTTTGAGGAAAATCACCTCCATAATAAACATAATCAACTACAGCAACTAGGTATTCTGTATTCATTTCTAGTTCTCCTAGATTTTCCTTTTTTCCAAAGAACATTTTTCCGTTTTGCATAAACTGTGCTAATAAGTTTCCCTTAACTTTCACAAGAATTATTTCATTATCAAACGGATTAATCATATACATATTTTCAATAGTAATATTACTTCCTTTTTTGATGTTTCCATTCGATCTTAAACCCCCTGTATTACAAACAGCGACATCAGCACCCGTTCCACTTACTAACACATTTCCTACCCATGGAATTAAATCATATTGTGTTTCGATAGTTTCGCCAGCCACAGAATATACTTCACTCAACTCACTTTCGTTTTCTTTTCTTTGCTTTCTAACAACTTCCTCAACTTTATCATCATAGTTTGTATCGGCTTCATAAACGTTATGGCTTTTAATTACTGAAGCAATAACTTTTTTAGATTTTTCATCAACTTTTAAAACTATATCACCTAAAGCTTTACCATTACATCCAGCTTGAACAACTGGTAATTTTAAACCACTAGTTCTCTCAATATATCCATTTTGTTTTGTATGAGTATGCCCATTAATTACGGCATCAACTAGATATCCTTCTTTATATTTAAGACTAGCTAATTTGTTATTAACAACATAGTTTTCAACACCACTAGAGTTTCCTCCATGAACTGCAACAACTATAATGTCACAGCCTTCATCTTTTAATTTTGTTCCTATTTTAGAAACAGTATTTTCTATGTTATTTTCAAAATAATAATCTTTCACACGTAAATAATTAATTGATGTATAAACATCGCCAATACATCCTATAACACCAATATTAATTCCAGAACGGTTAATAATTGTACTTTCAAAAACATTTCCATTCTCTACAGTAAGTAACGTGCCTCCATTTTTATAAACATTAGCATTTAAAAGTTGAAAGTTTGCTTCACCATTACTTAAATCTTTATCAAAATATTGTAAGACTTTTTCAATTCCCCAATCAAATTCATGATTACCTAAAGTCATACAATCAACTTTCATTGCATTCATAATTTCAACCATTGCTTTTCCATAAGTTATATTAGACAAAGCAGTTCCCTGGAACATATCTCCATTAGCGATTAAAACTGTGTTTTCATTAGATTCTTCTCTTATTTGGTTAATTATATAAGCCATATTGCTTAAACCATTTTTACCGTTTTCATCTTGCATACAATATCCATGAGTATCATTCATTTCCAATATATGAAGATCTAACATTGATGTATCTTCACCCATATCAAAGCTTTCCTCAACAGAAGTAATGGCTAAGTCAAGCATTGAATTATCTTTTATTCCAACAACATATCCTTTTACTTTTACATATCTATCATACATTACTTCAAGCTTTGTACTATCAAATGCATTTTCAGTATAAGCTTTTATATCTAAATATTTATTATTTACATAAAATATATCATTGTATTCTACATAACCGCTTATTTCAATTTTACTTGTTTTGTTTACATCTACTGAAAAGTTTTTATCAACTTTTTCAATTTGCTCATCTTTTACAGCAAATGTATCAATCAAGTCAATTTGAGTAATTTTAGTTATCTGTTTAATATTATTTATTTCATTAACTTTTATTTTTATTTTATAGCATTTACTTGTGTTAACATCTACATTTTCATTACTAGTTTTATACACTAATATTCCTGTATCATCTCTAAAGATTATATAAGAATTTGACACGTATTCACACTTTGCATTAATTGTATATGTATCACTAGTTCCATTATATACTTCTTCAATAGTATAAATTTTAGAATTACATGCTCCTAAAAAAACTATTAATAATAATGCAAGTATAAATGATATTGTTTTCTTTAAATTATTCATAAAATAGCTCCTTTTTCTAATTTATTATAACATATTTACTAAATAAACTCAAGTATTCACATAAAGAAAAGCGCCCTAACAAGTTAGAGCGTTATTCATTACATTTCATATTTTCCTGGAACAATTGACGATAATGTGATTTTTTGAATGTCATTTCCTTTCTTTACCGTAACAGTATATGTTACACATGTTGTAAATTCTGGAACACTTATGACACGTCCACGGTTATCAACTATGTTAGGATTATTTGATATGAATGTTATTTCGTAATCTTTATATGTTGTCATCTTTTCATATTCAGCTTCAACAAGTTTGATAAATTCATGCCATATTCTTAAATCATTTTCAAGCATAGGTTGAGGACAATTTTTAGCACTGAAGAAGTGATGTCCTACAACTCTTGTAATATCAAGATTATGCCTAATCATTATATCAGCAACTAATTGTGCTGTTTTTTGCCATGTATACCACAAATCACTTCCTTGGTTAACACAAGATTCAATTCCTATAGAATTATTGTTTCCGCCTTTAGAACAAATTCTTCCTTCAAGAATTTGTGTATGGCACCACCAAGTTGTACCCATATAGTATTCACCATCTACAATCTTATAAGCTAATCCCATATTATTAATCCATTTACTGTCTGTTACTTGTCCATTTCCTGGATAAGTTATAGTTCCTTTACTATTTTTGTATGGACCATCATATGGTGTTTTAATTGTAGTTTTATTGCCATTAATTGTAAAGTAAGAATCACTTGATATTCCCCATTTTGGAGTCTTCGGATCGTTTGTATTATATTTAACTCCTGTAGGACTCCATTCAAATTTTACATCTCTTCCATCGCCAGCATGGAAACCAACAAACTTCTCATCTAACGAAGAATATATTCCATCATTTCCAGTTACATAATGAATTGATGTTCCCGAACCGCCATTAGAAAAGTATGAGGCATTAGCAGCTCCATCAGCACCTTTAGACATATTACCTGTATAGTGAACTGTGATAAATTCTGTACTATCTTTTACAGGTCCAAAGTTTTTCTTTACATAATTGCCATTACTATCTTTTTCTTGTTGGACTGCATAATATTTATCATTAACAGCAAACTTTTCATTAAGTATTTTACTTACACTACCATAAATATCAGCATCATATGTTCCACCAATTGTAAGGCCTAATTCTGTAAATATATTAGCATTGTTTTCGCTAGCAATAAACTTTAAAATATTACTTGATGATGGTGAAATAATTGTAACTGTAAATTCCATTACTAAATCATTATTTCTTTCAGAAGTTGCCTTTATAACTACGTTTCCTGCCTTTAAGCCTGTAACTACGCCATTTTCATCAACAACGGCAATAGAATTATCACTTGTTGACCAAATAATTTTATCATTAGAATTATTAACTTCAGCATCTATTTTAATTGTTTCATTCTCAACAACATACGAATTATCCACAAATTTACCAGTAACATATGATGGAGTATAAACTTCAAGTTCAAACTTAACATCAAGTTCACGGTTTCCAAACACTTTCATAGTGATTACTGTTTTACCATTTGTATGAGCTGTTATTAGTCCTGTTTTGCTTGTTACTGAAGCAACATTTTCATTGCTTGATGTAAATTCAACATCTTTATTAGAAGCATTACTTGGATTAAGATTCCATTCTAATTTATATGTTTCAAATCTCTTTAATTCACTAATTTGATTAATTGTTACTTTTTCAACTTTTGTTTCTTCTTCCCACTTTGCATAGAATGATTTATTACCATAATCAGTTACTTTAATTTCTGTAACTGGACTTCCTTTAAAGTCTTCTGTCTCATACCAGCCTAAGAACTTAGTCCCTGTTTTAGATGTTAATATAGGAAGAATTACTCTTTGACCACTTTGATATGTTTTTTGAATTTCTTCAGGTATTTGAACAGTTTTATACATTTCTGGAAGGAATGAACCAAAATATTGATTTCCTTTTCCTGTGCTCCAATCTTGTGCTATAAATTGATTTAAACGTACCATAGTTGCATATGTATCTTTATAGAATGATTGAGTTGCATTTACTTTAAGCATTGCTTTATCAAATACTTTAAAGAATTCATTCCATTTTTCATAATATTTAGGTATATTCAAGAAATATTTAGTTGTACCATCTTCATAAGCACGATCTCCTATTTCTGTACTTCTTATATTTATATCTTCATATTTTGAAAGTTTATCACGAATACTCTTTTCATAGTTTTCAAAAGTACCTGTATAACCATTATCCTTTGCCCACTCATATATGTCTTGTAAAAGAGCGTTGATTATTTCAAATCTATCTTTAGCATCTCTTGTAGGCCATTCACCTTTTTCTGTATAATATGTTATCATGTATATTTCACCTTCTATTGATTTCCAAGAAGCTACTAACGTAATATCGTTAAGTATATTTTTAGGTAGTTTTTCAATTATTTTACCATCTAACATCCAACCAAGAAAAGCATGATTTTCTTTAACTGGTATAGGTAAGATGTTTATACCTATTTCACTATCATATATTTTACTAACATTTTCTTCAAATCTTCCGCCTTGTAAATCATATTTTAAAATGAATTTCGTATTGCTATTATCTAAGTATGCATTTAATCGAGCATCATCACTTGCTACTAGAGAACCGCTTTTCACACCATTACCAGTTACTTGTGTAGGGACTTCACTTAGTGACTTTCCATTTACATCTAGATATAAGTTCTTATCAAATTCAACTTCTTTTCCATCATTGATATGGACAAATTTAGTTACATTTTTGAAAGTATTATATTTAACACTCACTAATGTTCCATTTACACCACATTCAAATAAACCATCAATTGCTTGAACATCAGAAATAAATTCATTGTTATATACAATTGCTTTCCCTGATCTAACTCTTAATAATGCAGCATTAACGTTCGCAACTGCTCCACATGTAGAGGTATCAATTACATTTCCATCTAAATTTATTTCATTTATACTTTTTGTTACCCATAGTAAGAATTGACCTATGTAATCAATTTTACTATTTAATATATTAATATTAATTTTATTTTTACTTTCACTTACAAATTTTATAAAAGTATTCATGCTAGTAATATGGGAATTCTTTACCGTAAATTCTGTTAAATTACTTCCATTTTGAAAGTACACTCCTGTAGTGGTAGCTTCTCCACCTGTTCCTCGTAGAGTAACTCCATCAAACTCGATTGTCTTAGCATTTAAGTTTCCAGCCACATCTTTCTTGACATTAATAGTTGTGTTATTGATTCCTTTTCCTTTTATTACAACTGATTTATTAATAACTATTGTTAAGTCATAAGTTCCTTTCTCAAGCATAATTGTGAACCCATCTTCACAGTTTTTTATTGCTTCATCAAGGGTTTTATAATCATCATCTTTATTTTGAGAAACATACAATACTTTTATATTACATATCATAGTATATTCATTCGAATAATCTGAATCTAAGTAATTTATTTTGTCTCCCTTAGCTTGAACCTTTATTTGATAAGTTCCTCTTCTTGAAAAAACAATTTCTTGATCACTATTAAAGTTTTCAATTATTGAATATTGAATATTATCTTTATAAACAATTGCTGTATAGCTTTTTGCATTATCATCTCTTGTAAATGTTATTTTTACAGTATTTTCATTAATAGTTCCAGTGATTAAAGGAGCATCTAACTTTCTTACTTCTTTTTCCCATTTAGCATATAAAGTTAGATTCTTTGCTGTTCCTTTTTCTATCTTTGTTATTTTATCTCCTGTAAATAAGTTATTATCATACCATCCTAGAAATTTATATCCTTCTTTCGTTGGATTTTCTAATGTTATTTCTTCGGACTCATTTACATATTCGATTTGCTGTATATGGCTTCCGCCATTTGATTCAAATGTAATTTTATATGTGATATTCTCTTTTTCCCATTTAGCATATAAAATTTTATTACCTTCAGTTCCTTTCTCTATTTTTGTTATTTTATCTCCTGTAAATAAATTATTATCGTACCATCCTAAGAATTTATATCCTTCTTTTGTAGGTGATGGTATATCTAATCCTTTATTCAATGTATCATATTCGCTTGGAAGATTTTCAGAAATACCTCCATCAAGTTCATATTCAATTGTATATTTGATTGCTGGTTTTACAATAATTGTGACTGTAGAAGAGATTTTATCATTTATTGATGCTGTAAGGTCAACACTTCCTTCAGCTAATGCCTCCACAGTTTTATTTTTTTCATCAACATGAATTATTCCTTCTTTGCTTAATGTTATAGTTAAATTAGTATCTAACCCTTTTTCCACATTAACATTTAACGCATATGTGCGTCCTGCTACTAATTCATTTTCTAATTCTATTTCTACGTTTGTTTTTTCTGTACATCCAAATGAAAGAAAAAATGCAAAAAAAGTAAATAATAGAATACTCATGTACTTTTTAACTTTTATCATACATACCTCCATAGATACTTTATTTTATCATTTTTTTAAAAATAAGTAAACATATATTAATTTCCTTTTGTTTATACATTTTATTTAAAAATTATCTTATTTTTACATTTTTTTGTAAAATAATGTTGATTTTTGTTTTCATATATGATATATTACATTTAACTAAAACTTTAGAAAGGAATAATCACTATGGAACCTTCATTAGTCGCTGAATTTAAAACACTTCTTTCAGAAGAAGAATATAAAAGACTTGTGCAAAAATACAAAGGAAATCCTGTTGATTTGCAAACAAATCATTATCTTGATACTGAACGATTCTCTTTAAAAGCTACTGAAGCCTCTTTGCGTGTTCGTGAAAGAGATATTTTAACACTCACTTATAAAAGAAAAAAAGGATATAACATCCAAGATTTGCGTCTTAATATTACTTCTTCAGAGTTTGAGGCGATAAAAGAAATAGGAGTCCTTCCAGAAAGTGATATAGCAAATGAAGTTGCTTCAATTATTGGTGACCAAAAACTTTTCAATTTTATGAGTTTGTCAACTGAAAGATTATTCTTTAAATATGGAAATGGAATGATTTTTATTGATAAGAGTTCATATCTTGGCGTTGTTGATTACGAATTAGAATATGAAGCTAAAAATTATTATGATGGAAAGAAAGAATTCCTTCAACTCTTAAGTGATTTGAAAATTAAATACAAAAAATCAGATAAAAAAATAAAAAGAGCTTATACAGCTCTCAAAGATATATTATAGAACTATGAAAATAGTTCTTTTTATTTAGTTGATTCTCTCCAAATTATATCATATGCAAGTAAGATTTTTTCAGCTTTCTTAGGTCTGTTTGTTTCTTCTTTCATTAGATTTGTTAAGTAACTCATAGCTGTGTTACCCATTTCATAAATAGGTATTTCGACACATGTAAGTTTTGGATTAGATAATTGAGCATATCTTGTATTTTGGAAGCCAATAACTTGTAATGTATCTGGTACTTTAATGCCTTTCTTTGTGGCAACATTCATTAAAGAAATAGCTATTGAATCACGAACAACTAAGGCAACCTCAGGAACTTCACGTTCTAATATTTCATTAAAGAATAATTCGTTTTTGCGAATATCGCCACTTGTATACAAGTATTTAGGAGTTAATCCATTATCTTCCATTGCTCTTGTATATCCTTTTTGTTTCATTTCATTTAATGTATACTTATGTTCTGTTCCAACGAAAACAATATTTTTGTTTCCTTTCTTTATCATTCTTGTAGTAATATCGTATGCACATTCTTCATAATCAACGCATACACTTCCAATAGTATCCTTCTTAGATAAAGCATTAACGAAAACAATTGGTACTGGAGAAAATTCAGCTAATTGATATACTTCTCTAGTCATTTCATCGTTCATAAATAGAATTCCATCAACACTTGAAGCAATAACTTCACCCCATAAGTCTTTTTCGTTTTCAACATCTTTATTAATAAATAATCTTATTTGATATCCAAACTTCTTTGCTGCATCATCAATTCCTTGAATCATTTCAGCGACACTAGCACGTGATAATTCAGGAATAACAACTGCAACAGTAGTAGATTTACGACTGGCTAATCCACGAGCATTCGCGTTAGGCTTATAACCCTTTTCTTTGATTATACGCATAACCTTGTTTCTTGTTTCTTCCTTAACTTTATCAGGATGGTTTAAAACTCTTGATACAGTAGCTAAACTAACACCAGCTGCACCAGCAATATCATATATTTTTGTCTGTTCCATAATATTACTCCTTTCACATAATTATTCTATCATAAAAGGAGTTTTTTTTCAATGATTTTCTGAAAATTTTCATATATTTACAAATTATTGTATAATTTTTCCATTTCTTTGTCTACAGTTCCTGCACCTAAAAATAGAATAACCTTATTTGTCTCTTTTTTTAATGACAAATAAACCTTCTCATCGTAATCATCAAAGAAACTAAATACTTTCCTAACTTCTCTTTCTTTATTTTGATCATATTGTTCTCGAGAAATAAAAGTATTCATTATGTATAATTTCTTTGCTTTCTCAAAACATTTTCTAAAATCTTCCTTTAGAGCTAATGTTCGAGAATATGTGTGTGGTTGAAAAATAATTATGATTTCCTTTTCGTACTTTTCCAAAATTGCTTCTATCAAAGCCTTTATCTCTGTAGGGTGATGTGCATAATCACATATCAATATATTACTTTTATATTTTACCTCTTCCATTCTTCTCTTTGGCAATTTAAATTCATAAATCTTTTTTTGAAATGGTACATCTATTTTCAATAAATCTATTAACACATAACTTGCAACAACATTTAGTATATTATGTTTCCCAAATAAAGGAATATATAATTTTTCTTCTTTTTCTCTATTAACTATACTAATAAAGTAACCATTTTTATATTTATTTATACTATAAATTACATAGTCATTATCATAATTAAATCCATATGTTATTTTATTCTTATGTTTTATTCTTTTTATGTTTTCATCATCACCATTAGCAATTAAACATTTTGTTTTTTTACTTACTTCTTGAAAGGCTTGTAAATAGTCATCTTTATTTTTAAAATAATCAGGATGATCATAATCAATATTTGTCATAATTAAATAATCATAAGTATAACTTAAAAAATGATTTTTATATTCGCACGCTTCTAAAACAAAATACTCATAATTTTTTGTACCTTTTCCAGAGGAGTCACCAGATAAATAACATATATTTTTATCTTCTAATACTTTTGCTATAACTTTTGTTGTCGTTGTTTTTCCATGGCTTCCGCATATGCCTATTTTCTTTTTTTTAAAGAAGAATTCTATAAATTCATGATAATACATATAATTATAATTTTCATTTATTATTTTTTTAACTACTATGTTATTAATATCATACGCACTTGAAATTATATAAAAATACTCATTAGTTACTTCATCTGTAAATTCTTCATAAGTTATATTTTTCTCATCTAATGACTTCTCCGTAAAAAAATGCTCTTTCACATCACTACCTGTTACTACATTCCCCATATCCTTTAATATACATGCTAAAGAACTCATACCTGTTCCCTTAATTCCTACCAAATAATATTTCATAAAAATCACCACTTAATTATATGCAAAGTGTGATAGTAATATTTGATATTAAATTTATTAATTTATCTAAATCTTTAATATACCTTATTTCTATTTAATACTTTTTATTAAAAAAATCATCACTTAATTATATATAAATGATGATTATGTTTTTAAATTATTTAGATAGATATAAATAGGAGTCTTATAAAAAACTATAAAAAAATTATGAACAAACAACATATCTATCTAAATGCATTAATATTATACTATTTATTTATATTTTTTTGGTAAATTGCAAATTGACATTAAAAAAAGAAGCATAAAGCTTCTATTTTTTTTAAATTATTTTTTAACGCGTTCTTTAATACGAGCACCTTTTGCAGATAATGTACGAATGTAGTTAAGTTTAGCACGACGTACTTTACCACAACGAACAACTTCGATTTTAGCAATGTTTGGTGCATGAACAGGGAATGTTCTTTCAACGCCTACGCCATAAGAGATCTTACGTACTGTAAATGTTTCACTAATTCCACCACCACGTTTTTTAATAACTAATCCTTCAAAGATTTGTACACGTTCACGTTCACCTTCTTTGATCTTAACATGAACTTTAACGTTGTCACCAGGACGAAATGCAGGACGCTCTTTTAGGTATTCTGCAGTAATTTCATTAATTAATTGTTGACTCATAATATATACTCCTTTATTTATTAAATGTTCATTCCTATTTAAACCTCTTATAATAGTAGCGGAACACTCCTATATATTATACACTATTTAGTTTAAAAAAGCAAATGTTTTTTAAAAAAAGAAAACTCCCTCGTTAGAAGGAGCTTTCCCATAAAAAGTTCTATACTCATCTAAAATAATACATGACTAATAATATTATTTATGGAGAGTCTTTGTTCCAGGAATAACAGAATGTAAAGTTACTTCTTCAACATCTGATCCCTTTGTAAGTTTGATTGTATATGACACCATAGTAGTTGACTCTGGAGCATTTACAACTCTACCAGTATTATCAATAATATCTGGGTTGTTACTAATAAACTCAATTTTGTAATCAGCATAGTTTTTAGCAACCGCATATTCAGTATACACCATTTCTAAGAACATGTCAACTAAATTATTTGTAATCATTGTGTTAGGACAAGTTTTATTAGAGAAGTTATTATGGAATGTAACTCTGTCTGGTAATAGGTCATGTTTTACTAATAGCTCAGCAACTAATTTTGCTAAACGTTGCCATGTGAAGTAAACATCACTACCAGTATTAACTGCAGATTCAATTCCGATTCCATTTATATTTCCGCCTCTAATACATACAGGTTTTGAATATCCTGATGAAATCCATGTTGTAGGAATGAAATAATTTCCATTAGCACCTTTAACTGCTAAAATTCCTAATTGATTTGTTCTTGTTTCAACTGTTCCATCTTCTTTTCTTGGGGAAGCAACTGTTGTTTTTTGACCATTAATTACAAAGTAACCATCATCAGAAATTGTAACTTTAGGACGATATTCAGTGAATTTTACGCCAGTGTCTTGAAGAACTGTTGTTTCGCCCCAATCTGTTCCATCGCCTGCATGCCAACTTACTTTATTTTCTTCAATTTGTTGATATAATCCATCATTACCAATTGTATAGTGCCATGATGAACCCGTGTTACTTGCATTAGTACACCAATTTGAATTAGCTTTAGCAGTAGCTCCTGGTGAAGCAGATCCTGTATCATGAACAACGATGAATTCAATTGATTTCATATCATATCCAGGATTATTAGCTCTTCCTGCAGGAAGCATATTTCTAATAACCTCAGGATTTTGACCTGCATAATATGCATTAACAGAACCATATATATCGTGAGGTACACTTTCATATCCTGATTCATAACCAATGTAATTAATTGTTCTATACATTACATTTTCATTATGAGCATTAATTAATAATTGCATTAATTCACTATATTCAGTAACATCCTTTACTGTCAAGTGAATTTTATTTTCATAATCAGTTCCTTCTAATTTAACCACGATTGTTGCTGTTCCTTCTTTCACACCTGTTACAACACCATTTTCATCAACTGTTGCAATATCAGGATTTAAACTTGTATAAGTAACTTTTCCTGTTAGGTTGATTAATGTTGTTTCAAGTTTTAATGTTTCATTTGTATTAACAATTGATTTACCTTCATAACGAACTTCTATAGATTTATATGTTTCAATATTTAAATCTAATGTAGCCATTACTTTAGTATTCTTTTTATAGATAGCTGTTACAGTTACTTTTCCTTCTTTTAGAGCTTTAATAACACCTAAAGCATCAACTGTAGCTATAGTTTCATCGCTAACTTGCCAAATAACACCAACATTAACAGTATTTTTTGGAGTGTATTCGATTTCTAATTGTTTTTCATCACCAACATACACTTTAATTTCTTTAATAGCAATTGCCGAAGCAGAATCATTGAATGCTGGGATTTCATCAATTGATGTAGCTTGTGGAGCATATTTTACAAGTTCACTAAATTTATCAGCACTAGGACCAGTAATTGCACCATCAACATAGAATACATTTAATGTTGCATCAAGTGCAGCTGGAGTAGTTGTTTTAGTGTTCTTACTATTATTAAAATAGTAATAATCTGTTGGTACATCATAGAATACATTATATTTTGCATCCATGTTATAAATATCTTGAACTCTCATTAAATATACGCCAGTCTTTACAGCTTTAAATTTGTTAAACATTAATTTGAATGATGCATAATTATCAGAATTATTAGGTTGACCTAAATAAATAGCATTTTCGCCTATATTTTCAAAATTATTGTTTTCAATTTCCACGTAAGCTTCTTTGTTCCCAAGTGGTAGTGGTGACATCCAGTTGATATGAATAGCACTATTTGTAACATTTTTGAAGAAGTTACTATTAATCTTTGAATATTCTCCACTTAAACCTTTTGTTGTATCATTTACATAAAAGGCTTTTCCAGTAATATTTTCAAATACATTATCTTCTACAACTAAATTATAAGTGTTATCTAAGTATAGTACAGCTTCAGCTTTATTGCTTGCTTCTGTAGTAAAGTAGTTATTTATAATAGTTGTATTATGACTATAACTTGATGAACCTTCTTTGAAGTCCATAAATCCATTTCCACTTGTGTGGTTAATAGATACATAGTTATTTTTAAAGACAAAGTTTGTTAGATTAACTGCAGTTTCTTTAGCTGTTCCAGCAGGACCAGCAGTGTTTTTAATTTTTGCAGAGCCAACAAATTTAATACCTGAAATTGTTAAGTTAGCAATTTCCTTATCAATAGTTATCGTTCCTTCATAAATTGCTTCTTCAAAACGTGTTTCTGAAGAGTTTGGATTAATATTACCATTTAATGAAGTGATTGTTAAATTATTAAGAGCTATCTTAGCATCTCCAGTGTGCGTACCAGGTAACATATAAATTGTATATCCATCTTTAGCATCTTTTAAAGCATCAGCTAAAGTAGCATATTTTGTTTTTGTAACGTTCGCATTTTCACCAACAACTAATGTTTTTTCATCACTACTATTAATATCTTTATATACTAATACAGCATTTAATTCTTCGATTGTTTTAAATATATGATCAAATGATAAAGCAATATTTTCAAAGTTTGCTGCTGTAACTTCTTTATCAAAGTAGTTATAATCTAAGTTTGCAAATACTAAATCGCTTGTGTTAGCAGCATTATTTAAAAGGACAGTTCCCCATTTAATAAATTGGTTATAGTTAGCATTAAATTTAATTGTTTCTAAAGTATAACCTTTAGCTCTAAATCTAATGCATCCCCATGATGTATCTTTATCCCAAGATTCACTATAAACACCTGTGTTATCAAAAATATTATACATAATTTCAAATGTTGCTTCAGGTGCATTGTTTTTGCTTAATCTAATATCGATAGCTGTGCAAATAATATTATAGAATTTATTGTTATTAATAACAAATGTTCCATTATCATGGCTCATAAACATGATAGCACTTTGTGTTGAATTATTAAATACGCAGTTAGTAATTGTTACTATTCCTTGAATTGTTCCTTGTGAACGGATTGGATCATATACACCACTTCCACCAAATTCACAATTATCAACTACTAAGCCATCAAGAACAGCTTCATTTCGAATTGAACGAGCACATGTAGAATCTAAGAATGTTGTATTTTTAACAACTAAATTCTTAGCATTACCACTCATAAAGATTGTACCTTGACTTGAATCAACTTTTGAACCATTACAATTACAGTTGATAACTGTAATATTTTCATTATTACTAATACCTTTAATTTGTCCACTACCAGTAATAACTAAACTATCAAATGTAATATCTGTAACGCCATCTGCAAGTGAGAATTGAGCAGTAATTTTTGAATCTTGACCATTTCCAATAAATGTTAAGCCACTCTTTGTAAGTGTATAAGCATTTTGTAATTCATATTTACCAATGTAAACTACTTTTCTAGCAACTTGAACAGCATTTTCAAATGATCCGAATGCGTTTTGTCCAACAGTAAATTCAACACCTTTGAATGTAACTTTTGAACCGCTTTCTAAGTTACCAACTTCTTCAGATACATAAGCATTATCATCATCTTTTGGAAGTTCATTTACAGTTATTTTAAATTCACCGACACATTTACCAGCATCTTGTGATTCAACTTTAATTGTAACTTCTCCAGCTTTATGAGATGTAACAACACCATTTTGATCTACTGAAGCAACCTCATCATCTGATGAAGACCATACAACATCTTTTACAATGAAATCACTAGGAGTAAAAGCAATTTTTAATGTTTGAGTTTTGCCTTCAAACATTGTGCTATCACCAGTTACTCTAATTGATTCAACTAAATCTCTAACTCTTACCTTAACAGATTGTCTTAAACTTTCATCATCTTTTGATGTTACTGTGACTGTAATAACACCTGATTTTAAGGCTGTTAATGAATTATTTTCATTAACTTTTAAAGCATCTTCTGGATCAAGAGTAATAATATATTCTTGATTTGCAGTTTCTGGAAGAATAGTAATTTTTGGTGTAATTGTATCGCCAATATTAACTGTTGTTTCTTTTATTTCTAATTTAATTTCATTTATTACATCATAAGACATGTATTCAAATGAATCTTCTTTGTCTCCACATCTTACAGTGATTTTAATTTTTCCAATACCACCATTAGTTAAAGTATTGCCTTCAAATTCTACATCGCTATCACTTGCTTCCCAAGTAATAACAGCAGTTTCCCTTGCTTCTTCAGGTAAAATTTCTAATTGCATTTCTACTGATTCATCAAAATGTAATTTATCAAATTTATTTAAGATTTTAACTGATGTAACATCAACACCTAATTTGCGTGTGAATGTTTCTTCGCCTTTTTCACCGCATTTACATGATTTGTAATAGTGAGCTTCTTTATCACCAGGATTAATTGGGCTTACTAAATATTTATCATCAGCCACTTCTTGATCGAATACGTGAGGTGCTAAGTCTCCTCCTTCGAATGTTTCTTCGCCTTTTTCACCACATTTACATGATTTGTAATATAAACCTTTTTCTGTACATGTTGCTTCTTTAGCTAAGTATTTGTCTTCAACTACTTCTTGATCAAATACATGTGTACCGATTTCGCCAGCTTCAAATGTTTCTTCACTCTTAGCTCCACATTCACATGATTTGTAATATTTAGCTTTTGAAGAACAAGTTGCTTCGCTTGCTAAGAATTTATCATCTACAACTTCTTTAAAATCATGAACATGATTTTCAATAACTTTAATAGTTAATTCTGCCTTTATTTCTTTATTATCTTTTAGATTAGCAGTAATTTTAACTTCTCCTACTGATAAAGCTTTTACTTTATTGTCAGTAATTTCAACGATACCTTCTTTATCGAAAGTATATTCTACAAGACTTTTAGTGTTTGTTAATACAGGACTTAAAACTAGTTCTTCACCAACTTTTAATTCGAAAGAACTTTGTTCAAATTTAAGTTCTGGAGTTTTACATCCAACAAACAAAGTCACAGTTAAAATAAATGTTAATACAAACATTAATTTTTTAAAGTAATCTTCATTCTATCCTTTTCCTTTCATGAGAATACTACTAGCATATTATTATGCTACATACATATTATAGCACTTTTATAAGTAATTTTCAAGTGTCCTTTAATTATTTATGTTGATTTTCAAATAATAATTTCCTTATTTTTCTAAAAAAGTTTATTAGATTGCCTAATAAACTTAGTTAAAATTTATATCTTTTCCTTCTTTTATCATTACTAAAAACTCTTCATCTTCACTAGATAATTTTGCCTTATCTATTAAATCAGGGCGATTTTCATAAGTTGTCTTTAAGGCCATAAATCTTCGCCATTTTCTAATATTTTCATGATTACCTGAAATTAATACATTAGGAACCTTTTTTCCATCATAGACTTCAGGTCTTGTATACTGAGGATATTCAAGCAAATTATTTTCAAAGCTCTCATCAACTTTAGATTCTTCATTACCTAAAGCCTCTGGAAGTAGTCGAATTATACTATCAATAATTGCCATAGCAGCAATTTCTCCACCTGTTAATATATAATCACCGATACTTATTGCTTCATCAACATAATCCATAATACGATGATCTATTCCTTCGTAATGCCCACAAACTATGATTAGTTCGTTTTCTTTAGACAATTCTATTGCTTTTTTTTGATCATATGTTTTTCCAATTGGTGACGTTATTATTTTCTTTGTTGTCTCAAAATTCGGAATCGATTTTAAAGCATCAACAATTGGTTGTGCTTCAATTATCATTCCTGCTCCACCACCATACGAATAATCATCAACCCTTTTATTTCTTTTTTTTGAAAAATCTCGATAATCAATAATATTTATTTCGCAAACTTTGTTTTCAATTGCTCTTTTTATAATAGATGAATTGATAATTCCGTAAAATTCTTCTTTGAATAGGGTTAAGATAGTTATTTTCATAGCAATCCTTCTATGGATTCAATATCTATTTGTTTCTTTTCTATGTCAATTTCTTTTATAAATTCATCAACAAAAGGAACAAATCCTTGCTTTCCATTTTCAAGTTTAATTACGAGTATTTCACCTTGAGGAACTTCCATTACATCTTCACAAATTCCAATAAGCTTACCCTTATCAAAAACATTGCATCCAATTAAATCATCATAGTAAATACTATCATCATCATACATATCTGTATCAACATAGATGCTTTTCCCAATGTATTTTAGAACATCATTTATATTAGTTATGTTATTGAAAGTTATTAAGCCCATTCCTTTAAACATTCTAAATGAATTGATTGTGATAACTTCTTTTTCATCGCCAACATAAAGTATGTTTCCTTTATTAAATCTATTTAAATCATCAGTAATAATTTTTATTTTAACTTCACCTTTTATACCATGTGTAGTTAATATTTTCGCACATTCTAATAGTCTCATTTATTTTCTCCGTATTTTAATATTCTTAAGGAATTAATTATGGCAATTAGCGAAACTCCAACATCAGCAAATATTGCAGCATAAATTAAGATATTGTTAATTATATTAAGCATTGCTAGACTTAAAAATAATATCTTTACAAATAAAGCAATTACTATATTTTCAATAACAATTATTCTTGTTTTTTTGGCAATCATAAAAGCTTTAGGTAGTTTTTTAATATCATTTTCAATTAAAACAACATCAGCAATTTGTGCTGTTGCTTCGCTTCCAAATCCTCCTAGAGCAATTCCAATATCTGCTGAGCTAATTACAGGAGCATCATTTATGCCATCACCAATATAAGCAATTTTCTTATCTCGGTTTTCTTGCTTTAATTTATTCAAAATATTCACTTTTTCAATAGGAGTGATATCAGCATAATAGGCATCCAATCCTATTTTTTGGCTTACATCTTGAGCGACCTTTTCGGAATCACCAGTAATCATTATTGTTTTTTTGATACCTAATTTCTTTAATTTCTTTATTACGCTAATAGAATCTTCACGTATCTCATCTTCGATTCTAATGTATCCAGCAAGCGCATCATCAATAGCAACAAAAAGTGCATTAGATGTTTCATGTTCATTTGTTACCTTTATTTTTTGGCCTTCCATAAACATCTTACGCCCAATTTTTACAATTTTGCCATTAACGCTTACAGCTATTCCCCTTTTATCATTTATATTAAGAGGAGATATGTTTGATAAATCTATTTTTTTCGCATAGCTATTAATGATACTTTGAGCAATTACATGATTTGATGTACTTTCAGCATATGCCGCATACATTAGTACTTCTTCATCAGTATAATTAGATACTGATTTTACTTCTTTTAAAGCAAAATTACCTTTTGTTAATGTACCTGTTTTATCAAATATAACAGTATCAACATCATTCAATGCTTCTAAATAGTTACTTCCTTTAATCAAAATTCCATTCTTGCTAGCACTTCCAATTCCTCCAAAGAATGAAAGTGGAATTGACAAAACTAAGGCGCATGGACATGAGACAACTAGAAAAATCATAGCAATTCTAATTGATTGTTTATATCCAGCCCAACTAAGTGGATAAACACTATTATTTATTAATGGTAAGAAAATAGCAATGATAAAAGCTAGCATAACAATAAATGGAGTATAATATTTCGCAAACTTTGATATCAATGTTTCTGACTTTGACTTTGATAAGCTAGCGTTCTCAACAACACCCAAAATTTTCGCTACCATCGAGTTTTCGTATGTTTTCGTAACTTTAACTTTAATTGTTCCATCTAAGCATATAGCCCCAGATACGACCTCAGTTCCTGCTTTTACTTCTACAGGAATTGACTCACCTGTTAGTGCTTTATTATCAAGCAAAGCAGTTCCTTCTTCAACAACACCATCTAAAGCTATTCTTTCTCCTGAATTAATATATAAGATGTCGCCAACAACTATTCCTTCAGCATCCATTTCAACTTTTTGGCCATTAATCTCCACCATAGCTTTTTCAACCTTTATTTTTGTTAACTCAGCAATAGATTTTCGTGAATAATTTATAGCATATTGTTGACAAAGTTCACCTATTCTATAGAAGATAATTATAAAAATAGCTTCATCGTAGTACTGAACAACAAGTGCCATTATAGTGGCTAGAGTCATTAAAAACATTTCATCAAAAAATCTTGCATTTTTGAGGTTTTTTAATGCTCCTAATAATATTTCTTTAGATAAAAGAAAATATGCTGGCAGATACCCTATATATATCATTATCACAACCCATAACTCATCAATATTAAAAACATATTTTATTATTGTTTTGGCGATAAAGAAAACTAAAAAGATTACTAAACCTATAATAAACACTTTTTTCTTTTTGGGATCTATTTTAAATTCTTCAGTAACTTTTTTATTTAAAGATTTTTTAACTTCAATACGAGGATCTACCATTTCAGCACATTCTTGAATTAAAAGTTGAAGTTCTTTTTCATCATAATCTTTTGTTGTTTCAATGATAATCTTTAACGTTGGAAAGTCAACAACTACTTTATCGGCTATAATATTTTTAGTACATAATCTTTCAACTTTGGCACCACAGTTAGCACAGTCTAGATTTTCTAAATAGAAAATGTATCGATAGATATTCTTTAATACTTTTTCAGTTATAACAATTTTTTCATCAACACTATTTATTATCTTCTTAGCTTCTTCTAATACTTCAATATTATTGATTATTATTGAATGGGTATTCTTTTTGTATACGTAATCATCAATTTTTAAATAATTACTCAATGAAGCATTTATTCTGTTTAGAACACCAAAAGTAACATTATTAAGAATTAATTCAACTCGTTCATTACTCATGATGGTTCACGTGTTCATACATAGTTTTCATAATTAGTTTTATATGTTCATCATCTAAACTATAGTATATTTCTTTTCCTTTACGTTCTTTTTTACAAATTCCATTTAATTTAAGGATATGAAGTTGATGTGAAACAGCTGATTGACTTGCGTTAATTTTTTCAGAAATTGCACTAACGCTAAGGGGTTCATTCATAATTAAATTAATAATTTTTAATCTAGTTTCATCCCCAAAAGCTTTAAAAGTATTAACTACTTTTTCATTTATCTCCATAAAAGTCACCTCATTTGATTTTATTATATCATATTTTATTAAAAATTTAAAGTACTTTACTTTCTAATAAAAAAATCCATAAGATATACTTATGGAAATTATTTTAAAATGAATCGACAGTGACATCAATTCTCTTGCCGTTTTTTGAAGCAGCGGCATAGGCAATTGTCTTGATAGCACTAATGATGCGGCCATTTTTACCAATGATACGACCTTTGTCTTCTTCATTTACCATGATTTGAACAACAATATTGTCATCTTCTTCAGCAAAAATTTTCACAACAACTTCCTCAGGATAGCATACCAAAGGTTTAACCAAATCGCAAAGGAATTTTTCGTAATCAATATTCATTAGTTCACCTATTATTTAGTTACTTTTGCTGCTTTTTTTGCTTCTAAGAATTTTTGGTTAATACCTAATTCTTTGAATAAAGATTTAACTGTATCAGTTGGTTGTGCGCCATTCATAAGCCATTTAATAGCTTTTTCTTCATCAACTTTTAAAACATCAGTTTTTTCGATTGGATGATAATAACCAATAACTTCAATAAAACGACCATCAACTGCAAATGAACCTTCAGCGGCAACAATGCGATAGTAAGGACGTTTTTTAGCTCCAGATCTTTGTAATCTAATTCTTACCATAAGAATTCCTCCTCAAATAATTTTTACTCATATATTATACTACAAACATTTTTACTTGTCAAGTATTTTTACTTAACATGTGTTTTTAATAATAAAAACCCGCTGAATTAAGGGGCTCTTAATTTAGCAGGTTATTTATTTTATTTACTATTCACCTTTTTTATATTCAGGCATTTCATCTATACTTGCATATGGAGCTTCAAATGATTTTGCAGCACCAGAGAAGTTATCATTAGTTAATTCAGTGATTGTTTTGCCATTCATTTCATAGTAGTTTTTGCCTACTTCATAAATTGTCTTGAATGGATCTTTTTGTGAACTAAATGAAGGATTTTCAATGAAATAATATCCACCAGTTGCATCGTCTTTAGTTCCAGATTCAATGAACTTATTATCATTTACTGTGATTTCGATAGAGCATCCATCAGTATATCCAGCTGTTCTAATACGAATTGGGCACCAATCACATCCTGAATTTTTAAATGTATTGTTGCGAATGACAAATTTTGCAGTTCCATTTTCTTCAGTCATAGTTCTAAAGTCAACAATTGTTTGTCCAACATTTTCAACAATATTTCCTTCGATTAAAGCATCAATTGATTTAATTTGATTTACATAAAGGAAACTTTGATATGAAGTATTGAATGTATTATCTTTAATAATAACTTTTCCACCAATGTATCCACCAGATGAATTCAAGAAATCATATGTAGAAGGAGCTGCATTGAAATAGTTATCAATTGCTTCTAAGCCTAAGCCTCTAACCATATGAATAACACGTGCAGCAGTATATTTTGCAGAATAGTTACCAATAAATTTAGTATTTACAGGAACTGAATCTGTTCCTTCAACACGGATTAATCCATCACCTTTAGTTCCGTTAGCAACATTGTATTGAACTGTTACATTTTCGCAACTTCCTGTTAATAGAACTTGACCACTACCTTGTAATTCAAATCCATCTAGAGTAAATCCGCTACCTTCTGCAGCAACTTTTATTGCAGCATTGATTACAGATTCAGTATCTCTTTGGTAATCTCTTGCATTAACGCCTTCATTGTTACCAAGTAAGATGATTCCATTAATTGTAATGTTAAGTTCATCTTCATATGTGCCAGGTAAAACTTTGATTGTTGTAGCAGAATCTAATGTACCGATTGCATCACTAATTGTAGCGAAAGCATTTGTACCAATTATCCAGTGGAATCCTAATGCTTCAACAACTGTATCTTTTTCAAGTCCAGCCCATTCAGAATTAACAACAATACTAAATGCAATGTTTAATACTTCTTTAAGTTTAGCTTCATATTCAGCTTTTGTAGCATAATTATCTTTGTATGATGCTAAATCAACAAACTTATCTTTATATGGAGTTAAATCAACAATTGGATTTCCTTCTAAGTCTTCGAAATAGTTGTTATCCATATTAGCTAAGAATGGATTTGATGCTTCTGAATCACCAGATCCAGGTCTACAATTTCTATGGTAAACACCACTAGGAACACCTACAAATTTATTGTAATTAATATGAGCTTCAAATGTTTCAGCGTTTGCGCCATTGTTTCTTAAGTTCATATAGTTAACGCAATTTTTGAATGTGTTATAAAGAATATTAATTCCTAAACCTTTTTCTTGATATGTTCTAATTGAAATTGCACAGTTATAAGAACTTTCAGCTCCTTCTGTACCAATGTTTTCAAATTTATTGTTTGTAATAACGATTTGTTGGTAAGCTCCTTCTAAGATACCACTTACAGATTGGAAATAAATTCCATTCATTGCTTGAAGTTGATCATTTTTGAATGTATTGCCATCAAATAGCCATGTTCCATAATTGTATCCACCTTCAGCACGAATAGCATCGTTTGTGAAGTTAATAAATTCGTTACCAGTAACTGTTACATTGTTATTTCTTGCGAATAAAACACCAGTTTTCTTAATGTTATTAAATCTATTGTTAATAACTTTTAAATTAGAACTTTCTGTTCCATCATTAAGTGGTGACCATAAATCAAATACAGCTTCAACTTGTGTTCTACCTTCAACCCATGCACCTCCATCGTTTGTATCATAAATGTTATTATATGATAATTCGATGTTATCTGTGCTTTGTTCAACTCTTACTTTACTGCCTTCAGTAAATGCTAAGCCGTTTATAACAACGTTAGATGTTCCAGCAGCAATAGTAATTTGACCTTTAATAACTGCTTCTTCACCCCTGCTTTGTTTGTTAGGGTTGATTCCTGCATTTGGTCCGTAAACTGTTAATCCAGATTTTGAAATAGTTACATTTTCTTCATAAGTTCCACTAGCGATATAAACTCTTTCAGTAGCAACTTTGAATGCTTCTTCTAATGTTGAGAATGCTGTGTATCCAACTATGAATTCAATTCCAGCATATTCATATTTACTAGCTTTTTCCATTGAAGCAACTTTTGGATCAACTAAAGCATATTTAGCATCAACTAAAGGTTCAGTAACTTCGATTTCAAATTCTTTAGTTACTTCTGATCCGTCACTTGATTTAACGATTATCTTAGCAGTACCAATGTTAACAGCTGTAACTCTACCTTGACTAGTTACAGTTAAAATGTTTTCATCTGAGCTTTCATAAAGTGGGTATGCTTGAGATGTACGAGGAAGTAATTCTACATATAATGCTTGCTCAGTCTTAACTTCCATTCTGTTTTTACCAGTAACTTTGATTTCATTTACTCTGTCAATTATTTGAATTTCTACTTCTTCTTTTAAGTTTGTTCCATCAGTACTTTCAATGCTTAATTTTACTTTTCCACTAGTTAAGCATTTAAATCTTCCGAATTCATCAATTGTTGCGATTTTTTCATCACTTGTTTTGAATATAAATGCAGTAGCAGTTTCAGGTTCTACTATATAATCAACATCATAAGATGAGCCTGCATAATATGTTCCATCAGCACTAATGAATAATGATTCAATTTTTTCTATATATTCAGTAATAGTAATTTCAATTGTAGTAAGAACTGTATCTAATTCTTTAGATTTAACAGTAATTCTAACAGTTCCTTCAGCGATAGCTGTAATTTCACCTTTTTCATCGATTGTAGCAATTTCAGCATCACTAGATTCAAAAGTAACTTCTTGACTAGCGCCTTCTGGTGTAACAGTGATTCCTAGTTTTTGAGAATCGCCAACTGTCATATCTTTTTCATATTTAACTTCAATTCTTTCTGGTTTTGGAGCATTGTCAGAAACTTTGATTTCAAAAGTTGTGCTTGCTTCACCAGCATCTTTAGCTTTAACTGTAATTGTAACAGTACCAGCTTTTAATGCTTTTACAACACCTGCTTTGCTTACTGTTGCGATTTCTGCATCGCTTGAAGCAAATGAAATAGCTTTATTTTCTGCATTTTCAGGAAGAACTTCAGTTGTTAATGTTTGTTCTTCGCCAACTTTCATTTCTTTTTCGCCTGTAACTTTAATTTCAGTTACTTCTGCAAAAACTGTGATAATGATAGTTTTATTAACACTTGGGTTGCCTACTGATTCACATTTGATTGTAGTTTCACCAACTTTCACACCAGTAACTAATCCGTTTTCGTCTACTGTTGCGATTTCTTCTTTCTCAGAAGACCATTTTACTTCTTTATTAGCTGTTGATGAAGGTAAAATTTGTGCATTAAGTTGAGTAGTTTTGCCTACAGCAACTCTAGTAAGACCAGATAAATCTATTTCGTCAGCTTTTCTTTCACTAACTTTTACAGTGATTGTGAAAAATATATCTTTATGATCTTTTAATGTTGCAGTAATTTTTACAGTTCCTTCTTTTAAAGCACGGAATGTATTAGTTTTTTCTAAGCTTACTATACCTTCTTGATCGAAAGTATATTCCACCAAATCCTCACCACTTAAATTAGTTACTTGAGGAGCAAGTTTGAAAATTTCGCCAACTTCAGCTTCGATTGTATCTTTTTCAAAACTTAAAGCAGGATTTTGTTTACAACCCACTGTAACTAATAGAGTGAATAGGAAAGTCAATACTAACATAAGTTTTGTAATACTAAATCTTTTGTTCATACTTTATCCTTTCTACTTCTAAGTAAGTCTTTAAATGCATTTTTGTAAACGCATTCATGGCTATATTATACCATCTTTTATTTTTTCTTTCAATACCTATTTTTCTTTTTCTTTTTATATAATCATTTTTAACCATTTTTTACTAAAATTTATCTCTAAATTTTGATTAAAATACTTTTCTCCATCTAGACACACGTCTCTACTCCCACCTCTTAAATAGACGCTTTCATTATCACTTATTTCAAATAAATATTTCCTACTATTTGTAAATAGCCTAAACAGGTCATATAACTCTTTAATTACAAATATATAATATTTTCGTGGTGTGAGAAGATTAATTTTAAAACCTCCTAAATACTTTGAATTAGTTATTACCACACACTTTGCTTTTACTATCTTTACACCTTTCCTGGTATTAATTTCAATAGTTTCTTTATCTAATTTTATTATTTTTACAAGGCTTAAAACATAAGCAAACTTCATAAAATATTTTTTACTTTTACTTATATATAAATATTTATTTAGACATCCATAACTTAATGCATACATAAAATAATCACTATTAACTTTATTTATAGGAATGTATGATACACTCCCTTTTCTGATTTTGCTTATCGCTTGCTCTATCGAATATATTCCCAAAGAATGAGAAAAGTCATTAGCTGTGCCTAATGGAATAATGCCATATATAATATTATATTTATTTGTTTCATTCACTATTCTATTTATACTTCCATCTCCTCCTGCTATTATTAATATTTTTATTTTGCTTAGATTTATATTATTAAACGAAATAAAATCTACCACTATTAAATTGTGATAGATCTTCCTTAACTTCTTTATTATATATTTAAAATGTTTTTTTGTACCTTTTAAACATAAATTATTTATTACTAAAACTTTCATTTTATACCTCTACTTATTTAAATAATTAATCATTGATGTAAAGAAATTAATTTTTGACTTCATTTTTTCTAGTTTGTCATAAGATGTAATTTTATATTCTTTCTTAACAACATTTTCAAATGATCTAAAGTTTAAGGGATTTTCATCTAAATAATAATACCATTTAGGATGATATCTTAAATACTCTAAATATTCTTTTGTATTATAAATTTTTTTTAATATTTCTTGATCCATCTAATCCCACCAATCCGAAAAGACGTTAGAGGGGTTTACTGTTACTCCCTTTGTTCCACCCACTGTTTGAACAATTTGAATAACTTTTTGGACATTATTTAATGTTCTATTTATTTGATCAGGATTTATTTTCTTAACATAGCCTATAACGTTTTTAACTTTATCCATATTAAGCATATCTCCTATTGTTTGTGACTTTGTTTCTTCTTTTGCTTTTTCTTTGTACTTTTGCCATAGATTATCTCCATCCCCATACAAAACCCATTCTTCGTATATATTTTGCCATGTACGACTTCCTTTTTTCACTTCATCCCTAAGTAATGGATGAAGGCTTACGAACTCACGAAACTCACTCATCCTTGATGCCACTTTCAATCACTCCTACTATATAATATTAAAAAGCCTAAAAAGTGTTACTACTTTTTTAGCCTTTTCACTTCATTTTCTGTTAGATGTCGATATGATCCTTTATTAAGAGAATTATCTAAAGTCAATGAATCAATTGAAATTCTTTCTAAATATGTCACTTTATTATTTATTCTTTCACACATTTTCTTGATTTGATGAAACTTACCTTCTTTAATTGTTATATATGCTTTATTCCCATCTATTATTTCCAGATTTGCTTCTTTACACTTGTATTCTTCACCGTCTTCAAGAAGAATAACTATTCCTTCTTTAAACTTTACAATATCTTCTAATGTAAAATCTTTTTCACATTCTACGTAATACTTCTTTTCTTTATCTTTTTTAGGACTTGTTAACTCATGCAAAAGTTTCCCATCTGAAGTAATAAGCAGTAATCCTTCTGTATCAATGTCTAATCTTCCAACTATTGAAAGCCTATTTCTATTATAATCACTTATTAGATCAAAAATAGTTTTATTACGATTATCATAGTGACTACAAACATAACCAGCAGGTTTATTCATCATAAGATAAATATTTTCTTCATATATTATTTCCTTATCATTATATGTGACAATATCATTTTCTTCCACATTATAATCACTTTTGGTAATTACCTTTTGATTAACTTTTATTTTTTTACTTGTTATTATTTTTTTTGATTCACTTCTTGTAAGATTAAGAGATATAGAAATATATTTATCTAAGCGCATATATTCACCTTTGTCTTGTTTTTTCATAATATATAGGGAGGAGGAATTATAATGTTTTTCAATAGAAAGAATAAAACAAATGATATGTTTAATGATCTAAGATTTTCAAATCCTGATTTTACAAATCAATATCCTAATAGTTTTACTCCAAATAATATGTATAATAATTTTGAGGAAAACCGATTATTATATGAGATAAAAGAAAATCGTCGTAGGATTAATAACTTAGCAAAGAGAATCATTAGATTAGAAAATTATTTGCGAATCCGTGATACTTCTGATTATTCAATTCTTGACGATGATAAATAATTATTTGTTTATAATTGGTTTCATTACTTGGTAAATTGAAACTTTGCTTTTTTCAAAAAGCATTTTGTCATATTTCTTTTCCAAAGATTTATTATTAATAATATTTTGATATTCTCTGTATTTAGAAAGTAATATTTCTGGTTTTATTACTTTTGTTCTCGTTTGTTCTATTAACTTAAAAAATTCGATAATCTTGATAATTTCAAGTGTTGTAAATAAATCATAATCAATAACATAATTCGAATCCATAAATGTACTCCTTTTAAAGAATATTAGCACAAAGTATTATACCATATAACTAATTATATTTCTAGAATTATTTAAGAAATAGTTTCAAATGTCTAGACAATTTGAATTCCTTTTCATATGATATAATAGGAGGTGAATAAAAATGTTCGGAGGCTATGGAAATTATGGTACTTATCAACCTTGCTGTGGTAACGGAAATGGTGCTGGTTACGCATTAATTTTAGTATTATTCATTCTTTTAGTTATTATAGGTGCAGCAGCATTTAATGGTTGGAACTAACAAATTCTTGATTTTTGGTTCACTATAGTTTATAATATTTGATAGAGGTGATTAATATGCTAACTTACAAAGATATTGTTAAGGATGGAGCTAATGTTTTACGAGAAAAATGCGTTGATGTAACTATCCCCTTCTCTAATGAAGATTTAAAACATTTAGAGGATATGGACGACTACTTAGCAAATAGTTACGACGAAAAACTATGTAAAAAGTATGATATAAGACCTGGTGTTGGTATCGCTGCCCCACAAATAGGTATTAACAAAAAAATGCTTTGTATAATGGCTTATGATGAAAAAGGTAACTTCCATCACTACGCATTTGTTAATCCTAAAATTATCTCTTATTCGGTTGAGTTAACATATTTAGAATCTGGCGAAGGATGTTTATCAGTTGAAGACATTCACAAAGGATATATTCATAGACATAAAAGAGTTAAAGTTAAATCTTTAATGTATGATTTTGAAAAAAATGAATTTGTTTTGAAAACTATTTCCTTTAGTGGATATTTAGCTGTTGTTTTCCAACACGAATATGATCATTTAAATGGTATTCTCTTTTATGATCACATAAATAAAGAAAATCCTTTCTTCGTTCCTGAAAATTCTAAACCAATCAAATTTGAGGAAAACTAATTATTACAAGGAGTGTAATTTCACTCCTTTTAATTTTTTTAAAAAAATAACGTTTTTTACTTTTCTTTTTTTTATATTTATATTATAATATTAATATTAATAACAATAATATATATGAAAGGATGGAAAATGAAACCACGACAACGAAATCTCACTCCCGTTATCGATCACTTTTCTGATGATAACATTAAAGTTTTTGCTTTGGGTGGACTTGGTGAAGTTGGAAAAAACATGTATGTTATCGAATCAGAGGATGAGATTATTTTAATTGATTCTGGAATTATGTTTGCTGATTCTAATTATGGAGTTCAGTATATTATCCCTGATTATACGTACTTAATCAAAAACAACGAGAAAATCAAAGCTCTTTTTATTACTCATGGTCATGAAGATCACATTGGTGGAATACCTCATTTATTAAGAAAAGTATCTATTCCTGTAATCTATGCTTCTGGTCTTGCTATTGATTTAATTAAGAATAAGATTTCTGAATTTTATAACTTAACATGTAATTTACAAGAGTTCACTAGTTCATCTGAATTTAATTTCAAGAACTTTACAGTCACTTTTTTTAGAACTAACCATAGCATTCCTGATTCTTTTGGAATAGCTATTAAAACTAGACTTGGTTATATAGTTCACACAGGTGATTTTAAGTTTGACTTTACACCTTTAGGGTATCATACTGAATATTCAAAAATAACTGAGCTCGGAGACAAAGGAGTATTATGTCTTCTTTCTGATAGTACAAATGCCTTAGTTGATAAATTTTCAGTATCTGAAAGAAAAATTGGAGAAAGTATTAAATCAATTTTTACTAACATAAAAGGAAGAATACTTATTTCAACATTCGCTTCTAACGTATACCGTGTACAACAAATTATTGAAGCAAGCATAGCTTGTGGAAGAAAGGTTATTGTTTACGGAAGAAGCATGGAAAAAACGATAAAAGTTGCTCTTAAGAATGGCTATATAAAATGCCCTGATTCAATATTTATTAACTCAACTGATTTATCAAAAATTCCAAATAATAAAATTACAATTATAACAACTGGTTCTCAAGGTGAACCTTTAGCCGCTCTTTCAAGAATTGCTAATGGAACTCATCGTCAAATCAAAATTCAAAAAGGTGATACTATTATCTTTTCTTCTTCGGCAATACCAGGTAACCAGGAAAGTATTAACCGCACCATAAATAAACTATATAAATCTGGTGCTAATGTAATTGTTAACTCTCCTCTAACTGATACTCATACATCAGGACATGCCGGAGAAACAGAATTGCAAATTATGCTATCTTTGCTTAAACCTAAATATTTTATGCCTATTCATGGTGAGTATTCAATGCAAAAGAAACATACAGAACTTGCAATTGCAACTGGTGTGAGCCCAGCAAATTGTTTTATTCTTGAAAATGGAAAAGTTTTGACTTTTACTGATTCAAAAGTATTCTCACTTTATAGTGTTCAATCTGGCAATGTATATATTGATGATGATTTGATTGAAATCGAAAGTAACGTTATCCGTGAACGTAAACAAATGGGTGATGATGGATTAGTAGCTATCATTTATTCTGTAAATAAAAAACGTGAATTAATTCAAACTCCTAATATCATCTCTCGTGGATTTATATATGCTAAGAATTCTAACTCACTAATGAAATCGATAAAGACTAAAGGTGAACAATTATATAATGAAGTAATGAATGATCCTGCTATTTTGCCATCTTATATTACCTCTACAATCGTTTCTGAACTTGCTTCCTTTATCGTTTCCAAAACAGAAAGAAGACCTCTAATTCAGGTTATATACATGCAATGTTAAAGAATAATATGATTTGCCCGAAATGTCATAGTAATTTAATTTATACTAACAAAACATATAAATGTGTAAATAATCATTCTTATGATATTTCTAAAGAGGGATATATTAATTTACTTCTATCAAAAACAAATTGTGGTGATCTAGATGATTCAGTTCACGCACGAAGAGAATTTTTAAATAAAGGGTTTTACGACCCTTTATCTAATTTAATTAAAGATTTATTAATTAAAGTAAACGCTAGGAAAGTTCTTGATTGCGGATGCGGAGTTGGCTATTACTCACAAATGCTTTCTCATGATTTTGAAATTACTGGTATAGATATTTCTAAAAATGCCATTAAGCTTGCTTCGAAGAAAGACAATATTTCATCGTATATCGTTTCATCTTCAAAGTTTATTCCTATTCAAAAAAACTATTTTGACGCAGCATACGTCATATTTGCGCCCTTATTTGAAGAATCTATGGCAAATGTCCTTAATGCAAATGGATATTTAATAGTTGTATCACCAAATACTAATCATTTATTCGAAATCAAAGAGAAATTGTATCAAAATCCATATTTAAATGAAAAAGTTGAGTTAGATATAAAATCATTTGCACACATTGATTCTTTACATCTTACATATAAAGTTGAAATGAATAATTGTGATATTAAAAACTTAATTGCAATGACTCCTTATTTTTATAAAACAAAAAAGGAAGATTTAGAGAAAATAAACACTGTTGATTTTCTCAATGTTACAATTGATTTTCAAATTGATATTTTTCAAAAACTAGAGTTTTAAGCTCTAGTTTTTTTATACAAAAAAATATCAAACAACTAACTGTTTGATATTTCTATTCACTTTTATTTATTGTTTCTTTAAACATTTTAAATACTTCTCTTGTTAGGTAAGCATCCTCAAAAGCATCGTGTTGTTGGGGTTCCATTGTTTTATTACTCATTTCTTCATATGTTTGGAACAAACCCATTTCATCTTTTAGATTATAATAATTTTTTATCACTTGCATTAAATTAATATGATGTTTTCTTATATCTAAAGGCTTAACTTTATTTATTGTAAATGATTGTTCAATCGTATTTATATCACTTCTTCCCCAAGCATATACCTTAGGCTTATATTCTCGCATACACATTTTAAGCATATCATAAAATTCTTTATAAGTACATGCTTTATCAAAATCGCTTCTCTTACGTGATAAAAATGTTAATGTGCGTGAATTTAATAAGTAAGGTCTAGATGGTTTAACTAAAGAGCTTTTTTCAAATACAACATTCCCATTTTTGTCTTCAATAATAATCCCATATTGTAAAATCTCTTGTACATGTGGCATTGTTTGAAAATAGGCAGGCATTGTAAACTCTAAATCAATAAACATTTTATTATGTGGTTTATTGATTAGTTCGCGAACACCTTTTTTTATTGTATCCATATCAAAGTATATTTTTCTTCTTTTCGCTTTATTATAATATGATGGCTCCACAACCCTATTAAATTGTAAAACTTCATGAACAGCAAAGTTTTTGCATATTTTTTTATTATCACTAACTTCTAAAAACAAATATGGTTTATCGAAGAAATAAGGTCCAAACTCACGAAAATCTTTTCTTTGGAAGTATAAATACATATGTTCTTTTCCACATTCAAGAATAACTATTCTTTCCTTTGGGATAGTTTCAATAACTTTTCCATGTATCTTCATAATATTTTTCTTTCTACGCTTTTTTAGCGTTTATATTGATATTTCACCAATTTTAATTAACTCTAAAATTGCTTGGCTTCTTCCTTTTACTCCAAGTTTTTGAATTACATTTGAAATATGATTTCTCACTGTTTTTTCACTTATCACAAGGCTTAATGCTATTTCTTTAGTGTCTTTCCCTTTGACAAGCATATCAAATATTTCTTTTTCTCGTGGGGTTAGGAATTTATCCATGTACATATTATCACCTCATTATCTATAATATAATATGCACATTTTTTATTTAAGGTTATAGATTTTTAATATTTGGTCAATTTGTTCGTCATTTAGGTTTATTTTTCTTAACTTATTTTCAAAATCAACTTCACCTAATAGCGATAGTATTTGATTCTTTTTTACTTTACCAATGCCTTTAATATCATCTAACTTCGAACTTATCATTTTCTTAGCATGTGTGTTATGATGAAAACTTATTGCATACCTATGCACTTCATCTTGTATGGCAGTTAAAAATTTAAATAGCGAACTTTTTTTATCAAGAGTAATAATCTTATCATTAAATAATAAAGCGTCAGTTCTGTGATTTTCGTCTTTGACTAAACCTAAAACATTAATATTTAGATTTAGTTTTTCTAAAACTATTTTAGCAGCATGAACTTGTGTTTTTCCACCATCCATAATTATTAAATCTGGCAGTTTACTATTTTCCTGTTTTAATCTTGTATATCTACGTGTAAGCACTTCAATAAAGGTATTGAAATCATCGCTTCCTTCCACAGTTTTAACTTTATACTTGCGATAGTCTTTTGTTGATTTTTCACCATTAATATACTTAACCATTGCACTTACGCTACTTACTCCTTGAATGTTAGAGTTATCAAAAGCTTCTATATCTAAGCAACTTTCAACGCCAAGGGTTTGAGCTAATTCAATTGCCGCACCTAGTGTCATATCATATGCTCTTTGTTTTTTAAGAATTAGATTTTCTAATTCTTTTTCAATATTCACTAATACTAAGTCTAATAGTTCTTTTCGTTTTCCTTGCTTTGGAATAATTAATAAATTCTTTAGTTTTTCATCAAAATCATTTGTTTCGATATTAGGAATAATTATTTCTTTGGGCAGAGGATTATTATTTATAAGATAAAATTGATGAATAAAATCGATAAACATTTCTTTTTTTTCACCTATTAAATCGAATGTGAAAGCTTTTCTTTCAATCACTTTTGTATTCCTTACTTGAAACACCTGAATGTTTATATAATCATCTTTTACTGCAAAGTTAAAAATATCAGAATTAATAAGTGATGTTTCCATTTTTTGCTTTTCACCAATAGCTTCTAAATCCATAATTAAATTATGATATTCCATAGCTTTTTCATATTCTAAAGCTTCACTTGCTTCTAACATTTTTTGTTTAAGTTTTTTTACTTCTTCTTTAATGTTTCCATTTAATAGTGATTGTATCTTATTAATTATCACTTGATATTTTTCTTCATCAATTTTATTTATACATGGGCCTAAACAGTTGTTAATATGATAATACAAGCATTCCTTTTTGGGGATATTTTTACATTTCCTTAAAGGATATATTTTATTAAGCATATCAACTGTCTCTTTTGCCGCTTTGGAATTAGGATATGGTCCAAAATATTTTCCTTTATGATTTAATTCTCTTGTATATGTAATACGAGGATTCTTTTCATTTGATATAAATATGTAAGGATACATCTTATCGTCCATAAGCATAATATTATACCTAGGACGATATTTCTTTATTAAGTTCATTTCTAAAATAAATGCTTCTTTTTCAGTTGATGTAATTATAAACTCAAAGTCAGTTATATCCATTACAAGGCGTGTTGTCTTAGCATTATGTGATCCCATAAAATAGGATTTAACTCTGTTAGATAAATTCTTAGCTTTACCAACATAAATAACTTCGTTATTTTTGTTTTTCATAAGATAACATCCAGGTTGTTTAGGAAGTTCTTTAAGTTTATCCTTGATATTCATCTTTTTCTCCTAACTTTTCTTTATATCTTTTAGTATTGATTCTATTCTTTCACCATATTCCATTGATTCATCGTATTTCAATCTAAGTTCAGGTACTTTTCTAATTTCTAACCCTTTACCTAGACTGCTTCGGATATAACCAACAGCATTTTCTAAATTTTCTTTTGTTGCTTCTATTTGCTCTTTATTTCCTAAAACAGTGTAATAAACTGTAGCAATTGAAGCATCGCTTGTTAAAGAGACTTTAGTAACAGTGACGAAGCGTAAACGTTCATCTTTACTATTCAAAAGAATAGTACCTATTTCTCTTTCGATTATTTTTTCTAATCTAGCAATTTTATATGCCATTTATTGTTCCACCTTTTCCATTATGTAAGCTTCAATTATGTCGCCTTCTTTAATATCATTATAATTTTGAATTGTTATTCCACATTCAAATCCAAATTTAACTTCTTTTACATCATCTTGACCACGTCTAAGTGTTCCTACTTTTCCTGTGTAAACAACAACTCCATCACGTATTAATCTAACTTCACTATTTCTAGTTATAACACCATTTGTTACATAACTTCCGGCAATTGTTCCAATCTTTGACACTTTAAAGATCTTACGAACTTCAACTTCGCCGATTACTTTTTCTTCTAATACAGGATCTAATAAACCTTTCATAGCAGCTTCAATATCTTCTAGTAGTTTATAGATTATGTTGTATAATCTAATTTCAACGCCACGATCAGTAGCTTGTTTTGTTATCGTACTATTTGGACGGATATTAAAACCAATGATGATTGATTTTGAAGCAACTGCTAATGTAATATCATTATCATTAATTGCACCTACTCCTGTACTAACAATATTTATCTTTACACCTTCTACATTAAGTTTTAATAATGAGCCTTGTAAAGCTTCAACTGAACCTTGTAAATCACCCTTAATAATTAGATTAATTTCTTTTTCATTTTTGTCAAGATTTTCAAATAGTGTTGCAAGAGAAACTCCTTTTGTAGCATTACGAGCAGCATTAACACGTTTTTGTCTTTCTTCACTAACTAGTTTGGCAGTTTTATCATCATCAAAAATCATAAAGTGATCTCCTGCTTGAGGAACACTTTCTAGTCCTGTAATTTCTACAGCTTTAGAAGGTCCAGCAGATTTTAGATTTGTTTTTGTTTCATCTTGCATGGCTCTTATTTTACCATATGTTGTTCCAACTACTATTGGATCTCCAACTTTGATAGTACCATTCTTTACTAGAAGTGTAGCAACAGGTCCACGTCCTTTTGTTAATTGAGCTTCAATAACTGTGCCATAACCTAATCTGTTTGGATTTGCACGATAATTTTCCATTTCAGCAACCATTAGAATAGTTTCTAATAATTCATCAACACCTGTGCCTTTCAAAGCACTAATGTTTACAAACTCATTATTTCCGCCCCATTCCGATGGAATTATATTTAGAGCAGCTAGTTCTTCTTTTACACGATCAGCATTTGCACCATGTTTATCTATTTTATTCACAGCAACAATTAGAGGTACATGAGCTGATAAAGCATGGTCGATAGCTTCTTTTGTTTGAGGCATTACACCATCATCAGCAGCCACTACTAAAACTACAATATCAGTTACGTTAGCTCCTCTAGCACGCATTTCTGTAAAGGCAGCATGTCCTGGAGTATCGATAAATGTAATTTTCTTTCCGTGCACTTCAACTTGATATGCACCTATTCTTTGAGTAATTCCACCAGCTTCACTGCTAGTTATTCTTGAACTTCTTATAGTATCAAGTAAAGTAGTTTTACCATGGTCAACGTGTCCCATAATTGTAACAATTGGAGGACGAGGAACAAGATTTTCTTCATCATCATCTATAACAATGTCTTCAAACTTTGTTATATCATATACTACTTTGTCTTTCACTGTATAACCATAATCATCTGCTAATATTTCAAAAACATCACGATCAATTGGTTGTGTTATTGAAATCATATATCCAAGACCAACTAACTTCTTAACGATTTCACCATTAGAAACACCTAACATTTCCGCAAGTTTACCTGCAGTCATACCATCTTCATAATAAATTACTGTTTCAGCATTTTTCTTTTGTGTAGTATTACTTTGACGACTTTCAGCTATCTTTTTAGTTTTTTTAACATTCTTAATTCTTGTATATTGTTTTTCATTCTTTTCATATACATCATATTTGTCATCATAAAATCTTGTTAATTCAACATTTTCATTATTCTTTTTTGTTTCTTTTGGTTTTTCTTCTACTTTAACTGTTTCCTTTTTAGGTTCAAAAGTTTCTACTGCTTTCTTTTCTTCAGTCTTCTTTACTTCTTTAACTGCTTCTTTCTTTGCAGGTTTCTTTTCTGTTTCTTTAGAAGTAGGCTTCTTAGCACTCTCTTTTTTCACAGGTTTTTGTGAATTAGAAGCAGGTTTTTCTTTTTTAGGTTCAACCTTTTTAACTTCAGTTTTCTTTTCTTCAACTTTTTTAACTTCAGTTTTCTTTGGTTCAACTTTCTTAGGCTCTTTTTTTACCTTTTTAGGTTTTATATCAGTTTTATATCTTTTACTTAGTTTCTTTACATCATTTATATCAATATCAGTATCTAAACTTACATTTTCATAACCAATATTATCTAGTTCGTCAAATAAATTTTCTTTACTGCATTGAACACCATTTTCTGTTAATATTTCTAGGATTTCACTTACTTTCATTCTTAACATCCTCCTTTAAAAGATTGTTTATGCTTTTGGCAAATCCATTGTCACAGATACCTAATACCATTAAGTTCTGTTTTCCTGTTGCTTTAAATAATTCAGTTGTTGATAAAGATTCAGTATATTTAATTTTATAATATTCACATTTATTCTTTACTTTTTCTTTTGTATTTTCGGAAGCATCAGATGATATGAATACTAACTTAATCTTACTAATACCTATTAGGAAGGCATCAGTTCCAAGAGTCACTTTTCGGGCTCTAGTTGATAGTCCTAACATTTGAATTATTTTGTCTTTATTCAATAGATTCACCAATTATCTTCCTAAGTTCTTCGTAAATGTCTTTTCCAATAGTTGTTTCAAGTTCTCTGTCCAAAGCCTTTTTCTTTTCAGCAAGATCAACGACTGCTAGACTCTTGCTTACATAAGCGCCTCGACCGTTTGCTTTACCTTTTAAATCAATTACTACATTTCCTTCAGGTGTTCTTACAATACGAATTAGTTCATTTTTGGGAAATCTTTCGCCTGTAATAACACACTTTCTCATGGGAATTTTTTTAGGTTTATTCATATGTACCTCCTAGTAAACGTTATAAGTAAAGTCAATACCTTCTTTCAATGCATCAGACAACTTTTTAACATCTATTTTCCATGAACAAGCAAAACATGCTAATCTAACATTTTGTCCACCCTTACCTATTGCTAGTGAGTATTGTTCGTCAGTGCATATAACAAGAGCTTGTTTAGGTTTTGTACTTTGGATTACAACACTTAAACTTCTTGCTGGTAATAATGACTGGGCAATTAAATCAACTGGATCAGTTTTCCATAAGAAGACATCTATCTTTTCTTGATTTAATTCATCTGTTATTGATTTAATTCTTAATCCTCCAGCACCAATACACGATCCACGAGCATCAAGATTTGGTTTAACAGCCATTACTCCAACTTTAGAGCGACTACCTGGTATACGAGATATTCCCATCAATTCGATTGAACCATCTTTAATTTCTGGGATGTTAAGTTCAAATAATTTTATTACAAATTCTTTACATGTTCTACTTGCGCTAACTTTTGGTCCTTTAGTTGTTTTTTCAACTTTTGTAATATATAGTTTTCTTCTATCACCACGTTTAAGAACCTCACCTGGGATTATATCATCTTTTGATAAAGATACAAATGTACTTTTACCTATCGAAAACAATGCATAATCACTTGTAGCATCAACACATATTCCTGATATTATATCTTTAACTTTTTCATTAAAGAAGTTGAATGCTTCTTCACGTTCTAAAGTCTTTAATTCGTTATTAAATGTATTTTTAAATTTTGCAACTGATTTACGACCTAACTTTGTGAAATCAATTTCTTCTTTAAATACAGTTCCTGGTTCAATTTTAGCACGAGGTTTTAATTCTTTTGCTTCTTCAACTGTAATTTCACCTTTATTACCATCAGTAATTTCTTCAACAACATATTTGTACTCATATACACGAATTCTTTTCTTATCATAATCGATATCTAATTTTATATCACCATTATGATCTGTGTCACGGCACGCAACTGCCATGGCTATTTCGACCTTTGCAAGGACATCTTCAATCGCAAGTCCTTTCTCATTTGCGATTAATTCAAGATTTTCAAAAAAGCTTTTACTAATCATTGCTATAACCTCCTAAAACTTAACTGCTAAACGAATCTTGCTTATTTTATTTTTTTGTATTTTTATATTTTTCTTTTTATTCTTTACTAAGTAATTTACATCCAGTATATCTCCATCAAAATCTATTAAATCACCATAGATTTCTTTGATGCCATCTACCTTTTCATACATCTTGATAAATACATACTTACCAATTGCTTTTTTAATGTCTTCATCATTTCGAAGTTCTTTTTCAATTCCTTCACTTGAAACTTCTAAATAATATTCCTCGTCAATAAAATCTTCTTCATCCAAACGAGCACTTAACATTTCATTTAGTTTAGTTGCATCATCTAAACTCAAACCATTTTCACCATCAGTAATTACTCTTAAAATTTTAATACCATTTTCGAATACGTATTCTACTTCAATGATTCTTAAATTCAATTTTTGAGCACACTCTTCCGCGAGCCTTAAACTTTTTTCTTCAATTTGATTCATATTTTCTCCAGGTTGCATTTTTAAAGGAGTGAGAAAACTCACTCCTTTTTTGAAATCTTTACTATATTATACCATACATCTATTGTTTTGTAAATACTTTTCTCATTCTATATATATTATTCTTTACATTTAGAAAATAATACATTAATTAATCAATAGTAAATAAATCTTTACAAACAATTCTTTCCAAGTTTTTTTTGTATATATGATACATATCATGATCATTTTTTACATGATCGTATAAATCTTTTATTTTTATCCATTTTACATTACTATTCTCATCAGGTTTAATGAAAACTTTTTTGCTTTTATCACCAACGTATAAATACGTAAGATTGTAATGAAGATGCGTAGGAACATATTTTCCTTTTTTTATGTGTCCATCGACAGCTAAAACTTCCATTGAGGAAAAAGAATCTTGAAAGAGGTGTAAATCATCAAGCCCTGTTTCTTCTAAGATTTCTCTTCTGGCAAGTTTTTCTAAATCCATTTCTCCGTCAGCATGGCCTCCTAACCAAGCCCACGATTTATATATGTTATGAAAGCACATCAACATATACTCATGTGTTTCATCAACTACTATTCCTGAGGCTGTTATATGTCCAAACATTAAGTTGCGAGAAAATGCTTTTTCTTTATAATTTTCTAATAGCCATATTATTTGCTCTTTATCACACGCTTCAGCTTCGTTTAAAGGATTGTATTTTCTGACACTATTTAATACATCTATATAATTCATTTAATTTCTCACTTTATTCATTATTATTCCACCAGCAATTGCAACATTAAGTGATTCCATGCTTGTATTAATAGGAATATATGCATTTATATTACTTCGTTCTATTGTTTCTTTAGAAACACCATTTCCTTCATTACCAAGAATTATTGCATTTAAATTTTTGAAATTAATATCATTTAAAGGAATGCCATTTTTTAAGGATGTTCCAACGATATAATATCCTTTTTTCTTTAAGTCATCTATTATATCATTTATATTTTTACGAATAATATTAACTTTGAATATTCCCCCTTGTGTTGCTCTTAACACCTTTTCATTATATATATCACATGAATTATCTGTTATATAAATAGTATTAAAATCAAAACAAATTGCTGTTCTAATTAAAGTCCCTATGTTGCCTGGATCTTGTAATCCATCTAGCACTAAAACATTTCCTTCAAAGTTTTCTCGCGAAGTAACATAGTTACATATTCCAATTATTCCTTGAGGTGTAACTGTTTCTGATAGTTTTCCAATTATTTCTTTAGGAACTAAGATATGCTCAACATTGGGCAAAATGTTTTCATCTTCTTTAGAAGAAGTTATTATTAAAGTTATATAATCTTTAGCCTCTTCAATTATATTGTATCCCTCAACAATAAACTTTTTTTCTTTATCACGATATTTTTTTTGCTTGAGTTTTATTAACTCTTTTATTAAAGGATTATTGACAGATGTTATTTCTTTCATACAGCAGTGAACAAAATGATAAGTGCAGGTATCATTATAATCACATTAATAATGATAAGAATTAAAAAATTCTTGACACTTTTAAATCCTTGATTTGTTTTTTTGCATTTCTTACGAAGGAATAATAAACTTACTACTTCAATAATTATAAATAATACGTGATAAATGACAATAAAGACAATTGCGCCAGCTCTATAATCAGTGAATAATTTAGTAATAATTCCCGACACTACTCCTAAAAGTTTTGTAGGAAGAAAAGGACTAACAGGATACATTGTTAATAGGGCAACTACAACAAACATAAAAATACACCATAAAGGTATTACAGCAAAGAATGAATTATCTTTTTTCATCTTTCGTAGAGCTTTTAAGTTTTTATATAAAGCTTTGCTTAACTCTAGCAATCTATTATATTCAGTTTCATTGAATCCCTTATCATTCATTTCTTCAATAGTTAATCCTTCTTCTTCACCTTTCATATAAATATCTTCATATTGTTCTACTTCAATATCTATTTTTTGTAATAATAGCATAATATCATTTTCAGATAAATCATTAATTTCGTCAATTGTAAGTGAAGTATTTAAATCGTCCTCATATTTTGGAAGTTCAATTTCTTCTGTTTCTAAAGTTTCATTTAAGTTTTTTTCTTTTTCATCCATAGTTTTTCTCCAGTATAATTATATTTTATCACACTTTTTCATATATTTCTATAGTAAAATAAAAAACAATTTTTATTGATAAGTATTAAAAGAAAAAGGTCAAATAAATAATGGTATCATTATCTAATGTAACCTTATATAATAAATCTTTTATAGTTAAACTTTTCTTTTATAAATTTATTGTCTTTGTAAAAAATAAAATGCCCTTAATAAGGCATTTTACATGTTATTTACTTAGTAGTACCTAAATTAGATTGTGCCATTTTAACAAGTCTACGAGTGATTTCACCACCAACTGAACCGTTTTGACGAGCTGTAGCATCAGCACCTAAGTTAACACCAAATTCATTAGCGATTTCATATTTCATTTGGTCAACTGCTGTAGCTGCACCAGGAACTGCTAATTTATTTTTATTACTGTTATAAGATGAACTATTCATTATTTTCACCTCCGTTCAGTAATTATTATGGCCTTTTTTTCACTACTTAAACATTTTTTTGTATGGTATTTTTTTCCAATTTAAATATCAAATTTATCTTTAAATACAGAGTATTTATCTTTATCATTTAATTCTATTGTTTCAATATTTATAACTGCTTCTTCAATTAAAGGATCTAAATTGCATTTACTTTCTTCTAAAAGAGCTTCTTCAATACTAGGTTTAATAACCGGATGCTCAGGAACAAAAACAGTACAGCAATCTTCGTATGGTCTTATTGAAATATCATATGTTTTTATTTTTCTTGCTATAGCAATTATTTCTTCTTTATCATATGTAGCTAGAGGTCTTATAATTGGAAGACATGTTACTGCGTTCACAACTTTCATACTTTCTAATGTTTGTGAAGCTACTTGTCCAATGCTTTCTCCATTGATCATTACATCTATTTTTTTGTTTAAGCATACCTTTTCCCCTATTTTATACATTGCTCTGCGCATTAATGTTACTAAATATTTTGGTGAGGCATTTTCGTGAATTGATTGTTGGATTTTTGTAAATGGAACAACAAACAATTTTATTTTATCATTACTTGTATATTTTGCTAATACTTGAAGAAGATCAACCACTTTTTGAAGGGCATTATCAGAAGTATATGGAGGAGAGGCATAGTGAATTGCATAAACATTTAAACCTTTACGCATTGCTAAGTAACAAGCCACAGGGCTGTCTAGTCCACCACTCATCATTAGAAGTCCACTTCCTTGAGTGCCTGATGGATAACCTCCTAAACCTTTAATTTCGTTCAAATAAATATATGTGCCTTCACATCTTAAATCAATATTTATAGTGTACATTGGATTATGAACATCAACACTTAATCCTTCAACGTTTGGCAATATCCTTTTTGCAACTTCTTGAGATATTTGAATTGAAGTGGCTGGAAAAGACTTATTTCCGCGATTAGTTTCAACTTTAAAAGTTGCTTTTTGTCCATTCAATTTTTCTTTAAGCATCGCAATTGCAATTTCTGAAATGTTATCATAGTTATCTTGAGCATATTTACACAAGCTGTAGGAATATAATCCTACAACTGTATTTAAAACATTAATTACATTCTCATAATTTTCTCCATTGAGATATATATAAAAACGATAATCAGTATTAAAATATGTTAGTTTAGGAAAAACACTACACTTACGTTTTATATTTTCATTTATTTTTTTAAGAAATTGTTTGTAATTTTTCTTCTTTAATGTCATTTCTCCATATCTAACTAATATAATATCATAATTCATATTTTTACTCCATTTTATATATTATTAATTACATTTATTAATTTATCCGCTTCTTCACGCGTTGTTAAGTGAGATAAACTTATTCTAACTGTTGATTTTGCTCTATTAATATCTTTTGTCATTGCATATATTGTTTTCTCGGGTTTCTGAAGTTTTGATGAACATGCTGAACCTGTTGATACGTACATATCTTGTGATTCAAATATGTGTACTACTGTTTCCCCAAGAATTCCTAAAACAGATATGTTTATTATATATGGTGAATTTTTTTCGCTTACGTGAGAATTAATGATAACTTTAGGATTATTAATTCTTGACACTATATATTCTGATAATTCTTTAACATAATCAAAATGTTCATCTACTTTATAATAATATTTCTTTAGTGCTTTTGCTAAGCATACAACCAAGCCCAAATCATATGTTCCAGGTTTTATACCCTCTTGAGCGTTAGAGCCAAATAAACGTGGTTGAAGCATTATTTCTTTTCGATGAATAATTGCTCCTATTCCCTTAGGTCCATAAAATTTATGAGCACTAAAAGTAAACGCATCTATTTTATTTAAATCAAAATCAGGTTTAATCTTACATATTCCTTGAACAGCATCAACATGTAATTTTGCTTTTGAATATCCTTTTACAATTTCAATTACTTCTTTTATAGGTTGAATTGAGCCAACAATATTGTTAACCCACATAATAGAAACAAGAATAACATCTTTATTCATTTCTCTTTTAAGCATATCTAAGTCTATTATTCCAATTTCATCAACATCTAAATAACATACTTCATATCCTTTTTTTTCTAATTCTTGAAAAACTTCATATACTGATGGATGTTCTATTTTGGTTGTTATTATTTTTCCTTTTTTTTCACCTAATAAACCAAAAATTGCGAGATTATTCGCTTCGGTTGCATTAGATGTAAAAATAATGTTTCCTTCAACATTTAATATTCTTTTTATTTCACTTTTCATTTGCTCACATATATTATTACATCTTTGACCAAATGAATGTAAAGATGTTGTATTTGCATAATATTTACTTTGAATTTCTATATATGCTTTTAATACTTCATCATCCATTTTTGTTGTTGCTGTATAATCAAAATACATATTTATCACCTTTTTTGATTATATCACACTTTTTAAAAAAAAGAAATAGGTTTTTCTTGAAATAAAAACATATATATAGTAAAATAATATCAAGAGGTGAAGAACATGAAACATTTTGAATATACTCCTTCTGGTGTATGTAGTAGACAAATAATTTTTGACTTAACTGATGATAATAAAATAGTTAATCTTCATTATATTGGTGGTTGTGATGGAAATTTAAAAGCTATCAGTAAACTATGTGAAGGTCAAGACGCAGCAAAGATATGTTCTCTTCTCAAAGGCAATTTATGTAGAGATAAAAAAACTAGCTGTGCTGATCAACTTGCAAAAGCACTAGAAAAAGCACTTAAGTAAAAAGCCTAGGCATCTTGCCTAGACTTTTATTTTAATTAAACAATCTCCTTATGTATCTTTTTTCTTTTAATGAAATCCTTCCATCAACACTAACAATACATAAAGTTAAAATTACGATATCATCTAATAAGTCTTCATCTTCTTTATTAATTAAATTAGAAAATTCTTTGACATAATCTTTAATTAACTTTTTACCATCATAATCTTTTTCTAGTGCTTTCTTTATTGATTCAAAATCAAATTGATCTCCAAAAACTTTTAATAATGATGGATACATTAAAATGTATTCTTGTTCATTAACTTTTCCATCTGCCATAATAGAGCCCATTACAAAACTTGCATACGCTACAAGTGGATCTATTTTTTCATTTTTTAAAGCATTTAGTTTAGCTAATATTTTAACTGATTTTTCAGTTAAAATAACACCTCTTTCAATTATTGTCATATTTTCAAATTCATTACATATTTTTTTAAATTCAAACATAATTTTTTCTCCTTTTATAGTGGTAAATCTTTTTTGATAAATTTCATTGATCCTAGAATATATCCTATTAAACCCATTGCAACTAAAATAACAAACTTTATAATATATACATTTGAGCCTTTAATAATAGATATTACATCAAATAACGAAATAATAGTTGTATAGTTAAAATAATTTAATGAATCTAATCTTACAACTGATGGTATTACTTCACTACCAAATAATCCTAACATGGCTGCTACTAGTGCAAAAATACTTAAACCTCCACCAATTGCCATTGATCTCTTGCTTCTGTCGAAATAACAAGAAGTAAAGAAGCACAAGCCTGATAAGGCAAATAATACTAAGAATGCACCTAAATTCAATAAAATTAGTTTTCCATATGTAAGTGAAACATCACTCTTAACTATTGATAGACAAATACATCCCGTAACTGATGTCAACATAAACATTGCTAGTAGTGAACCTAATAAATAAATTGCTTGTGTGAAGACAATTGTTTTTCTCTTTGTAGAAGTTGATAGAATATATGCCATAGAGCCACTATCGACTTGACCAGCTATTAAGTTATTTGCTGCCATAATCATATATATAATTGGTAATAACAATCCTGCTAATTTATAGAATATTGAGCCAACAATTAATGTGTAAAGATCAGCTTTACCTACTTCTTCTAAAGCATTTGCGACACCATCAGGAAGTGAAGTTAATAAACTACTTGTTATTTCACTTTCTAATGATTCTTTAACATCACTAATCATTTTATTATATTCATCACCAGTGATTTCTCCATTTTCAAGTTTTTCTAAATATTTATCATCTATCATTTTAATTTCATAATCTAAACGATTTCTATATGTTATAACTGCTGATGCTGATAAATCTTTTATTGAATCGTACGTATAACCAAATTCATTATATTTTTGTTCTGTTACACCAAATGAAATTAGCACTTCTAAAATTTTTTGTACATTACTTGCTTCAGTCATATTACCTGCTATGAAGATTGCTGAAATAGTTTCAGCTCTATCTTCACAGTATTCTTTTCTTTCTTCAGACTTTAAATATGTATCTATATCACCTGATGCAATGTGATTTACTAATGATACTACATCATAATCATTAGGTTTTTTCTCATTATGAGATGTAAAGAAATTATTAAATAAACCATTAGGATTTATTGCATACATTACTGATCCTAGCATTTCTTGGGTTTCGGCAGAATCTTTTGTATATTTTTCGTTTAATCTAAGAGCTTTATCATATACATATTCTTGGATTTGTGAGCATGCAGAAGTATATGCAATTGATGCTGCTTTTTCGGTAGTTGCTGGAGATAACTTTTTCCATTCTTCTAGTGCTTTTATATATGATTCTACACTAGGATATTTATTCATATTTGGCATAATTCCTAGCCAGATATCTACAGATGCTGCGTAACTTTTCCCACAAGCAGTAGTCATTATAGGCTTAGCTTTATTCCATACTTCTAAAGATGCTTGATATTCTTCATCAGTTGCATAATTATCTTTCTCAGGTTTTTGGCTTACCCATGATAGATAACTTAGATTGTCTTTTGCATTTTCAGTAAAATATTCATCAAATTGTATTAATCCATCATAACCATTTATGTAATAGTTAATTGCTCTTTTTTCTAATTGAGAATCTATCTCTTTTTGAATAATTGTATCTTGAATTGAATCTTTTACTTCACCAATAGTTCCATTACCACTTATTAACATTACACATGCTAGCATAAAACATACTGCACATGTTATAATTAGCCACATTGTTCCATTAGCTTTACATGATTGTTTAAATAATGCTTTATTGAACATTATATTTCTCCTTTCTGCTCTTTAATATATTTTTGAAATGTTTTTCTAATGTATAAGGTATTTCTGATATAAACTTTACATCATAATTTTTTAATATTTTTAATAAATCTCCTGATTCATCAGCATTAATTTTAATTGTTACTTGATTATATTGATCTTGCTTTCTAGTGATTTCATATTTTTCATTTTCAAATTTATGATAATCTTCTTCTTTATTAAATTCTATCTTAAATTCTTTTACCTTACGTTCTCTTATTTCTTTCATATTACATATATCTATTATATGACCATCATTTATCAAAACAACTCTGTCACAAGTAGACTCTAGTTCCTCAAAACTGTGACTACTCATAAATATTGTTTTTCCTTTTTTATGTTCTTCTTTTATGATATCAAGAAATGTAACTCTCATTAACGGATCCAATCCTGTTGTTGGCTCATCTAAGATTATTATTTGAGCGTCATTCATCAATGCTGAAACTAAGGCAGTTTTTTGTTTCATTCCTTTACTCATACGTTTCAAGTTAGCTCTTGGATCTAATTGCAATCTTTCAATTAATTCATTTGCATAATCCATATTTTTCATTTTAAGAAAGTCTGCTTGACATTTTAGAAAATCAATTCCTGTTGGCAAGTCAGGAAAAGCTATTTCTCCAGGAACATATCCAATATCTTTTGAAATTTCACTTGCATGTTCCCAAGAAGATAAACCATTGACCTTTACTGTTCCACTTGTTGGTTTTATAAATCCCATTATATTTCTGATCGTTGTTGTTTTTCCACTTCCGTTAGTGCCAACAAATCCAACCATTTCTCCTTTTTCGATTTTTAAATTTAAATCGAAAACTCCGCGACCTTCTCCATAATCTTTCGTTAATCTATTTAATTCTATAACATTCATTTTAATGCTCCTTTGAAGTCTTTATTTTCTTTATAAAACTTCATAAAGTAATCTTCTAAAGATTCTCTTCGATTACTAAATGATTTTATATCTAATTCTGATAATAAAGATATTAAATAATTCAAATCACTATCATCAAACGAAACAAAGAGTTCATTTATTTCATTTTTTATTATATTTATTGTTTTTATTTTCTTTGCTTTTTCTAAGAAATTATTTTTTCCTTCTTCACTATAAAAATCTATAGTATAGAATTTCTTAGATGCATGTTTTAAATCATCAGCGATAAATTCAGAAACAATTCTTCCATCTTTTATAATAGCAATTCTATCACATGTATTATCTATTTCCGAAAATATATGACTTGAAAGTAGAATTGTTTTTCCTCTTTTTTTCTCTTTATGAATAAACTCTATAAAGTTTTCTTGCATTACTGGATCCAATCCACTTGTTGGCTCATCAAGAATTAGCACATCAGGGTCTGACATAAAAGCTGTTACGATAGCTAATTTTCTTTTGACACCTAAACTCATTTTCTTGGTTTCACCATTTAAAACAACATCTTCTAATTCAAACAAATCTAACAATTCATGTAATTTTTCATTATTATGAATTTTCTGTAAATCTTGCATCATATTGATAAATTCCCATCCTGTTAATCCCTGAGGTAAAGCAATCTCACCCGGAATATAACCTACATGATTCAATATTTCATAATACTTGTCGAATGTTTCTACGCCTTCTATTTTTGTACTTCCACTATCAGGTTTTGAAAATCCCATAAGATGTCTAATTGTCGTTGATTTCCCTGCTCCATTTGGTCCTAAGAATCCAAACACTTCTCCTTTGTCGACGTAAATACTTACATCAAAAACACCACGTCCCTCACCATAATCTTTTGTTAAGTTGTTTACTTCAATTACGTGCATAGTTTCCTCCTTTATTTATATTAATTTTTTAAATAATAATTTAAACACTGTTGACATTATTACAATGTTGAATTATAATATAATTGTAATTTTTAAGAAAGGTCAAAAATATACTCATTGTTGATATTTAAACAATGTTTATAAAAATGTGCAAATGAAATCTCAAAACATTAATAACTCCTCTCGTAAGACCGAAGCTCTAATCAAAAGAGTGTTTGCGGAAATGCTTTCTGAAAAATTGGAATTAGGACGCATTTCTGTTAGTGAACTATGTAAAAGGTGCGATATTAGTCGTGGTGCATTCTATTCACACTATGATGATATATATAGTGTTGCTGAAGACTATGAAAATGAATTAATTGACAAATTCTTTGATAATGAAAAACTTTTAAATTCAAATAACTTTGAAAAGTTTTTAAAAGTGTTTTTTGATTATATAAAAGAAAATGATCACAACTATCGCTTATTATGTAAATCTAATGACTTTCTCTTTGCAGCAAAAAAACTTACAACAATTGCATCTAATAAGTTTTTAGAAATATGTACACGTAGTCATATAATTAAAAATAAAAAAAATCTAAAACTAGAAATTAATATTTTCATTGAAGGATTAATGTGTGAATACGTAAAATATTGCCGTGGTTATTCCACAGCAAATGTTGATGACTTATATGAATATACAAAAGAATGGCTTACTACATTCGCCAAAAATCGTTTATAAAAAACCTACTTTCGTAGGTTTTGTTTTTATTTTAAAACAGTTCCATCACTTAATGTTATTGTATACCCATTAAAATTTATTATGCCATAGTTTTCTAAACTAGATAATGTACAATTACCAGTTAAATTCCATACACAATTTTCTTTTACTGTTACTGTGATGTTATTGCTTACATTTTCGCCATCATTATTTTGAATAATATTTATAGTTCCAGTATATACACTTTCTTCATCTAAGGTAAATTGTAATGTTGATATTGAATCTACTTCAATATCTCCTTCTAATACTTGATTATAAATATTAAATTTTACATTAGCTCCATTTTTTTCAACATTACCCCCACCATGAGATCCATCATTTCCTGATACATTTAACAACAAACCTTCTTTTTCATTATTTTCAATTTGTACATTTTCTAAAACTATTTCAGCATTTGTGTTTGTTACAAAAATCATATCTCCATTATTATTAACTATCTTTCCATCTTTAATATTTAATGATGATGTTCCTATAGATGCATCTCCTGACATTGATTGATAAAGCATAATGTTATGAACATTTATATCTGAACTACTCCCTTTGGTGTCAGACATATTTCCAGAAATAACACAACCTTCCAATGTAATTGAATTATCTCCTTCAATTACTAAAGCTTCTGAATTTTCAGATATTAAAGTTGCTTTCTTAACGATTATTTTAGCTGTTGAATATATTGCTGGAGAATTGTAACCACTAGTAGTATAACTATCTCTAACTACGTCCACTGTACCTCCACCTCTATCAGATCTAATTGCTGCTGATGATGATCCAGATGTTTTTATTGTTAAATTGTTAACATATGTAGTTCCGCCACCTGTTGTCTGTATACCACCCGAATTATCACTTTCTGTTATGATAGTACAATCATTTATGGTAATAATTGTATCCTCACCATAGCAAAATACCCCATTACCATTTTTTGCATTTGAAGTTATATTACTATTTTCAATTGTTACATTACTTCCATTTATTGCTAGGATAGCGGCGTTCACACCATAAAAGTCACCATTTTCTGTATTTGATGGATTTCCTCCATCTTTGTTTACTTTAATATTCTTCAAAACGATTACTGCATTGTCAATTCTTAAGGCATTCTCATCATCTTTAGTAGATGTATATGTTTGATCTTCATAAGTTCCATCTTCAGTAAGAGTATAAGCACTATCGCCAAATGTTTGTCCTTGACTCATGGTGTTGTTTACTAAGTATACTTTGCTTACGTTACCTTTTTCATCAAATGAAACTTTAAGTATATCACCTATTTTTAGTGCACTTATTTCAATTATCTCATTATTATTATTTATGTTAATACCATCTAAATCAATTTTAATCTTTATACTTCCCTCAACAAATTGAGTACCCATATTTCCTTCTTCACCATTTGGTTTCTCTGGTGGATTTCCATTACCATTTTCTCTTGGCATATTATTATTTTCATTTAATTCTCCTAATAATAGAGAAACTTGTGTATCATTTATTTCTGTTATTTTCCCAACAACTGTACTGCTAGCATAATTTGTATTATTTACTTTGCAGCATATTAAAGTAACACACATAATTCCCATTAAGAATATCATTAATAATTTTTTCATAAAATCATCTCCTTATGATGATATTATATGCTATAAACTATAAACGAACTTTAAAATTTTTAATTATTTATTTTTAACTAACAAAAAACCACCAGAATACTGATGGTTTAATTTTTATGTTAATATTAACGGTTGTAGAATTCGACGATAAGATTTTCTTGAATATCTTCTAAGAACTCATTTCTTTCAGGGTAACGAACAAATGTTCCTACCATTGTATTTTCATCAAATGATACATAACCTTTTCTTGAAACTGTTGCTTCTAAAGCATCTTTAACGATTTGTAAACCGCGAGATCCTTCTTTCATTTCAATAGTTTGTCCAGGTTTAACTAAATATGAAGGTATATCTAATTTTTTACCATCAACAGCAATGTGTCCATGAGCAACTAATTGACGAGCTTGTCTACGAGTTGTAGCAAATCCTAAACGATATACTAAGTTATCTAATCTTGATTCTAATAGAATTAAGAAGTTATCTCCACGTTTACCTTTCATTTTTCCAGATAAATCGAATACCTTCTTAAATTGTTTTTCACTAACACCATAAGTGAAACGAACTTTTTGTTTTTCTTGTAATTGTACACCATATTCAGAAATTTTAGCGCGGTGTTTTCCATGTTGACCAGGTGCAAATGGTCTCTTCTTTAATTCTTTACCAGTTTCAGTAATAGAATAATTTAATCTTCTTGATACTTTCCAAGTTGATCCAGTAAAACGTGACATATTTTTTTCCTCCTTAAAAATTATTATTGGACTTGAACATAACATAAATAATAGATTGCATATAGCTTTCACTATAACAGCATAGTTACTTACTCCTCTACAGGTAGTTCTAAGTTTTCTATGTTTTTTCAAGTGCTGTTTATGTCGCATAAACCTTATATATTATAGCACACTTAAATGTAAAAGTAAATAACTTTTTTATTTTATTTTAAATCAATCCAAATTACAGGTACTACGCCTATTTCTTTTTGTTCACACCCCGTCATATCTAAAGTATCTCCTCTCCAGTCTATAGAGCAATTGAAAAATGTTCCTGACTCATTAGGTTTGTTAATCCAGTACTTGCCTCTACCTTTTGTATAAAAAATTCCATAATTTGCTTTAGCATAATCAGTAATCTTTTTAGGCTCATAATTGAGTTCTTCTCCTATTAAGGTTACTTTATCTCTTACCATTTTTTCATTTGTTTCTATTGTTTTCCTTTTAAAAATAATCCCTTTTTTTACTGTATTCACGACTTTTATATTCGAATCTGTTTCGGTGATTATCTTCTTTTCATTTTCTGTAAATGCTCTATTATAAAAATCATTATTTAAATATTTTCTTATACAAGAAGCTTCATAATTATTAGATATATCATCAAACAAATGTGAATCAATAATGTTTTCACTTTCAAGGCATGCCTTCCCATTAATAACATTTTTTACTTTCCATTTAATTGGTTCAACTTTAAAATATAATCCTTTCCCGCTTTTAATTTTTATTCCCTTAATTGTAGTTTCATTTTCATATATATTCGATACTAAATAAGCATATTTTTCATTGTCATCACCTAAATAAAATCCTTTTCCATCGGTAATATTGCTTATTATATTTATAGATTTATCCTTTAAAGTTTCTGGATATGACCCAAATTCGATAATATTTCCTATTATCACATTATCCATTGTAATGTTATTATCATTCACTTTCTGTTTACTGTTTATCTTTTCATTAATTAACTTATGTAATACTTTATCTAATGTTATATATGATGTCTTATCTGATAGATTTAAACACTGTAGTTTCTTTAATCTATTTGGTAAGTTATTAGGACTCATGTTTTCATAACATACTATTAAACTTCCATCTTCTTTTATTCCTTCATCTATCATTCTAATGAATCTACCCCATTCATTCTTTAACCATTTGGCTTCAAAGTATTCTTCTTTTTGTCCATATACTATCATTACTTTTGCTGTCCTTAATGCATGATATATATATGGTTCATATTCACTTGCTGTTTTTTCTTTTAAACTTACTGGACTAAAGAATACTTTATATCCTTTTTCAACAAGAAATGAATGTAAGTTAGTTGCTTCAATATAATCTTTTGTATTACTTCCTTTTTCATCATTTGCTTTAAACGATATGAAGATATCATATGGTTTTTCTTTTAAAACTTGTTTATAATACTTATCTCTTAAGTCTTCTATTCTTTTAGCTAAGTTTATATATACTTTTTTTAACTTTTCAGGACATATACTTAAGAATCTTTTAAACCCTTCTTCTTCTAAAAAGTTTATATCAACAATGTCATGAAATGTAGGATATATTTTATCATTATTCTCTACAAATACTATTCCATGATGACTACATATTTTACCCCATAAGGCTTCATAATTATTTTTGTTTTTATTTAGTATATCATCAAATGCTTCTTCAGCATCTACATAATTACCTTGACGAAGAATGCTATATGCATTTATTACTAATATCTTTTCTTCACTTAATTCTTCATTATGTACTTTTAGAAATCCACAGTTTTCACATTGATATTCATTACTGTCTATTTTAATAAAATGAGGGGATCCACATATTGGGCATCTATCTTGGTTTTGTTTTATATTTTCCATATCATTCTCCAAATATTTAATTATCATATTGTATAAATTCATTTTTTATCACTTAAATGCATATAAATCAATCTTTATTTTCAATAAATACATGCTGAAGTTTTATAGTTGTACATACATATATTTATATTTTGTATAAATATCTAATATCCTAACTTAACCCATATTTTAAGTACAATACCACATTTGCAGCCAACATTTATCGAATCAAATAATCCTTCGTTAGTTACATTAATAGTACAATCTTTTGACTCTATATCACTAATACACCAATATGAGTCAATTAAAGAAATTGAATTTGCTGCTATAACTTTTGCGTAATCTGTCATCTTTTTTTCTCTTGTATAATTACTTATTATATTATTGTTTTTTTTGTTGTCTAAATTACATTTATCTAATTCTTCATAAGATGGCATTGATAAATTATCTAGTTTATTCTCAGAATAATAGTAGGGAAGAATATATTTTTTTTCATCATCAGTAAATGCAAATTCATAAATATCATTTAGAATGTAATCTCTTATTTCAGATTCAAAATACTCATCACTTCTGTCACCATGTCTATGACATGATAATATCATTTCACTTATACAAATAGCACTATCACTATCTTTTTCAATAACATTCCATTTTATAGGCTCTATTTTAAAGAAATATTCTTTGTTTGCTTCCACAAGTTCATTATTAATATAAATATTTTCTGTAATTTCATCATCTGTCTTATATAATATATATTTTTCGTCGTCACTACCTATATAAATATTACTTTTATTAGGATCAATTCCTTTTATTGTAACATTTTTTTCTTTTAATGATTGAGGGAAAACACCAAAGTATAAATATTCTTGCCCTTTCTTCGAAATTATTCTTCTTTCTCCAAACATAAAAACCTCCAAACAATATAATTATTATATCCTACTTTTGTTAAATTTTCAAAGAAAAATGCAAGTAAAATAAAAATCCCCACAGAGTAGGGATTAATTTATTTATTTACATAGGGATATATTGTTGTTTTGCAGCTGCATAAACTAATTTAATAAAGTCTTCAGCTTTTAAACTTGCTCCACCAATTAATGCACCATCAATATTAGGCATACTCATTAATTCTTCAATGTTACTAGTTTTTACACTTCCGCCATATTGAATTCTAATAGCTTCGCTAACTTCTTCTCCGAACAATTCTCCAACTGTTTTACGGATAAATCCACAAGTTTCATCAGCGATTTGTGAAGTAGCTGTTTTACCAGTACCGATTGCCCAAATTGGTTCATAAGCAATAACTAATTCTTTTACTTGTTCTTTAGTTAAACCTTCTAAGTCTTTAACAATTTGGTTCTTTAAAACTTCTTCAGTTTTACCTGTTTCTCTTTGCTCTAGAGATTCACCTACACAAAGAATTGGTAATAATTCAACTTCGAATGCTTTTTTAAGTTTTAAGTTAACTGTTTCATCAGTTTCGTTAAACATTGCTCTTCTTTCACTGTGACCAATAATTACATATGTTGTTCCAATGCTCTTAAGCATTAGGCCACTAACTTCTCCAGTATATGCTCCTTCATCTTTAAAGTGCATATTTTGTGCACCTATTCTTAAGTTTTCGCCTTGTCTCTTAACTAAGCATCTTAATACTGTAAATTGTGAACAAATAACACTATCAACAACCTCATTTGAAGGCATTTTGTCATTAACATCTAGGATGAATTTTATTGCTTCATCTCTAGTCTTAAACATTTTCCAGTTTCCAGCGATAATTGGTTTTCTCATAATAATTCTCCTTTTTATTTATCGTTCAAAATTGCAATTCCAGGTAAAGTTTTACCTTCTAAATATTCTAAACTTGCTCCTCCACCAGTAGAAACATGAGTGAATTTTTCAGCATATCCTAATTTTTCTGCTGCTGCGGCACTATCTCCACCACCTATAATAGTTGTAGCACCTTTTAAGTTAGCAAGTAATTCGCAAATACCATTTGTTCCTTTTGCAAATTTAGGGAATTCAAATACACCTGCAGGACCATTCCAAACAACTGTTTTAGCACCTTCTAATTCTTTTGCAAACTTTTCTAATGATTTAGGTCCAATATCCATTCCCATTTCATCAGCAGGGATCTTGTCAGAATCAACAACTTTAGATTCAGCATCTTTATCAAATTCTTTCGCAACAACTGTATCAACAGGAAGAATAATCTTATTTTGTGCTTTTTCTAATAATCCTTTTGCATAATCAACGAAGTCAAGTTCACATTTACTTGTACCAACTTCATATCCTAATGCTTTATAGAATGTATAAGCCATAGCTCCACAAATTATAATCTTATCAGCTTTATTTAATAAGTTTTCAATTACAGAAATCTTATCACTTACTTTTGCTCCACCTAATATAGCAACATATGGGTGAACTGGATTGTCAACTGGTTTGCTTAAACAATTGATTTCTTTTTCAATTAAGAATCCTGAAACAACAGTATCCATATTTGCAGCAATTCCAGCGTTAGAAGCATGAGCACGATGAGCTGTACCAAATGCATCATTTACGAACACATCACCTAAACTTGCCCAGTATTTACCTAATTCTGGATCATTCTTAGATTCTTTTTTACCATCTAAATCTTCAAATCTTGTATTTTCAAACATAACGATATCGCCAGCAGCCATTTCTTTGATTGCCTTTTCTAAAGCTTCTCCTCTTGTAACAGGAACAAATTTTACTTCTTTTCCAAGTAATTCGCTTAATCTCTTAGCAACAGGAGCTAAAGTATTTTTTGCTTTATCAGCTTCTTCTTTAATGCGTCCTAAATGAGAGAATAATACTAATTTTGCACCATGTTCTAAAGCGTATTTAATTGTAGGTAATGCTTGAACTATACGATTGTCATCAGTAATAACTCCACCAGCCATTGGAACATTAAAGTCCACGCGCATCAAAACGACTTTGTTTTTTAATTCAACGTCTCTAATTGTCTTTTTTTCCATTTTTATTTATTCCTTTCAATTAATTTTATTAACTATTATTTAAATGATTATATTAATATATCACTTACCAACTTATTATATCACAACTTTCCAAAAAAGTATATAAAAAAAATATCTTATGAAAACATTTTTGTCATAAGATATTTATTTTTATTAGTTATCTCTTAATTCTTTGTTGAGTTTCTTCATCAAAGAAGTGGCATTTTTCCATATTAAGAACTAAATCTGTTTCATCATTCATATGTAAATCAACACGTGCAGGAACTTTTGCAACAAGTGTTTGACCATTTAACACACCATAAATATTTGTTTCAGCACCTAATAGCTCAGCTACGTCAACTTTGATATGCACTTTAGAATCAGCATATTTTTCAAATAATTCTGGAGTATCATAGATATCTTCTGGTCTAATTCCAAGAATAACAGGTTTATCAATATAGTTTTGTGTATCTAAGATTTTGAACTTATTTTCAGGTATTCTTAATTTTGTAACTCCAAGTTTATGATCTCCAATTACGAAATAACCATCTTCAGTTACTCTTCCTTCAATAAAGTTCATTGGAGGAGTTCCAATAAATCCACCAACAAATGTATTGTTAGGATTGTCATAAATATCTTTTGGAGTACCAACTTGTTGGATAACTCCATCTTTCATAACAACAATTCTTGATGCCATTGTCATAGCTTCAATTTGGTCATGTGTTACATAGATTGTTGTAATACCTAATCTTTCAGTAATCTTTATAATTTCGGCTCTCATTTGTACACGTAATTTAGCATCTAGGTTAGATAGTGGTTCGTCCATTAAGAATACTTTAGCATTACGTACGATTGCTCTTCCTAAGGCAACACGTTGTTTTTGTCCACCTGATAAAGCTTTTGGACGACGATCTAAGTATGGTTTTAATCCTAATACTTCTGCAGCTTCATTTACACGACGATCGATTTCATCACGTGAAAATTTACGTAGTTTTAGACCAAATGCCATATTGTCATAAACAGTCATATGAGGATACAAAGCATAGCTTTGGAAAACCATTGCGATGTTACGATCTTTTGGTGCAACATCATTAACGATTTCATCATCAATTCTTAATTCACCTGAAGTAATTTCTTCAAGTCCAGCTACCATTCTTAGTGTAGTTGTCTTTCCGCAGCCTGAAGGTCCTACGAATACGATAAATTCTTTATCTTTAATTTTTAGATTAAAGTCTATAACTGCATGAACATTGCCATCATAAACTTTATTAATGTTAGTTAGTGTAACAGTTGCCATAAAATTTCTCCTTTAATTTGTATTAATTATATATTATTTTTATTTTTATTTCAATGTGCAAAATGCACAATAAATTATAACTTTATATATTCTTTCAATAATTCATATAAAGAAAGGGCTCCTTTAAAATTTCTTAATGAAATTGAAGTATTAAATTCTATTGTATCAAGTTTATTATTTAAAGTATTTCTATGCATATACAAATCATTTGCTGCTTTAGAAACATTCAAATCATTCTTGAGCATTTCACGAACAAGGGTTATAAAATTATAATCTTTCAATTCTTCACATAAAAGTATTTCTCTAATAGTATTTATATTCATAGTATTTGTTGAGAGGATTACATCGGTTATGTTCATATAAGAGTAATCTTTTTCTCGGTACTTTTCAATAATAGAAAACATCTTCAAAAAGTCTAAATTATTCTTTAAAGAAATTCTAAAACCCTCAAAAATTTTTATTCTTGTTCCTAAATCTTCGCTTAGAGAATCTATTATCTCTTGAAAGTACATTTTCTCTTTTTTTTGATAAAAAGATATAATCATATTTTTATATACTATTGATGTAGAATTATATAGATAATTATTATATAAATTAATAATATTTTCTTCTTGTGTGGCATCTTCAATACTAGTAATTATGAAAAAAGATTTATCTTTTAAAAGAAATGTTTTAACGTTCCCATTTAGAAAATCAATCATTTGTTTTTGATTAGCATTATAACTTAATTTACTTTCAAAAAGCATTTTCTATCACCACCTATAATGATTATATCACATTTTTCATATTCTTTATAATAAATATTTATAAAAATGACATTTATTACATATAATGTACAAGGTGATACAATGAAATCAATCTCTTGTGAGGCTTTACATGATTTATGTTTAAGCGGTAATTTTATGAATATAATAGACGTGCGCGATAAAAGTGATTTCTTTGAAAAACATATTATGGGGTCACAAAATATACCTTGTAATGTTTTATTATCTAATCCCTTTATTTACCTGAACTATTATACTAACTATTACATCATCTGTGACTACGGAATTACCTCACCAAAAGTTTCTAAAATTCTTGAAGGTAAAGGATTTAATGTTACAAATGTGTTAGGTGGTATAAATAAATGGAAGTATGAATTAGTTAGGAATCACTTTTAAGACAACTAAGGAGATATCGTCGTCTGTTAACTTACTACTTTCTTTTATATAGTTTATAACTTGGTATACTATTTTCGGAGCAGGTAAATGTGTTATTGAAGCGATATATTCAGTTAGTTCTCCTTCATTTTGGATATTTTCAAAAACACCATCACTTGACATAATAATGATATCTCCTTCTTCTACTTTTACATTTTCGGTTACTATTTCACTTTCTTTACCTAAAGGAAGTCTTTTGTTTTCAATCTTTTCGATAGTTTTATTAAAGTGATAAATATAGCTAGGAGCTGATGACATTTTATAAAAAGAAATTTCTTTGTTTTTCCTATCTAATTCCATATAGTCAAGTGTACAAAACGAATCAATACTATCCTTTATTTCACAATATGTATTCATCATTTGTACCATTGCATATGACGATAAATTAGATTTAAATAGTTCTTCAAACATTCCAATAACAAACTCACTTGACATATTAGCACTATAACCCTTTCCCATACCATCACAGATAACTGAGACAACTTTTCCATCTTTTGTTTCGTTAACTAATAAATTATCTCCACTCACTTTACCAGCGGCAATAGATGATGTGCTGTATTCAATTCTACATTTTGTTTTAGGGATTATACGGAAATAAACTTTTCCACTTTCTGTGTAGTCATATTCTAATGTTACTTCTTTATGAATACTTCTTTCAATAATACTTGTTATTTTTTCTTTCACATCTTCAAATGTAACTCCTCGTATTCCCATTTCTATGAGGAAGTCATCTTCATTCATTTTATCAGCTTTAAAATAACTAATTACATAGCCATTTGAGGAAATGGCCTTTTTCATCTTATAAATTTCCTCATACTCCATCTCTTTTTTTGTACTAGTATCTACGATAAATTGTCTTAAAATATTACTTATTCCTTGTAAAGTTGAAGAAACAACCTTGCTCTTTGCTCTTCTTGTAGTGTTTTCCATTTTTTCATTTATAATTATTGCGCTTTTTCTAATTTCAATATTATAGGGGCAAACACTAAAAACTTCACTTTCTTTTATATCATATGTTATGTTTTTGGCATTAATTATCAAATTTTTCATTTCTTCTTTGACATCTTTTTGATAACATTTATTACATAGGTAACACTTATTACAATAATTTTTCTCTAAACTTTTTATACCCTCATCTAGTTTCTTATAATACTCTCTCATCCCTTCTGATTCTTGAGCACACATATCTAAGAAACTCGAAAAAGCTAAAACATCTCGATTTAAAACTTCTGAACTTTCTTTTACACTTTCTTTTATCTCATTTTCTTTTGTAATTCTCTTTCCTAATACTTTGTTCTTTAATAACTCAAAAGCTATGCAAATAGCATCTAATATTATAGCCACTTTATAGTATTCAGGAAAAATAAAACATAGAATTGTTGTTAACAAAATAGTAACAAAACTACTTAAAATACTATTAATCATATATATAACTGATAAAAATGGAAGTATCAAAACATATTCTATTTTATATTTCATATATATGTATACCATCAAAAGTGTTGAAAAAACAAACGAAAATAAACCATTAGCATTATAGGTAAAATATATTGCATAAAAACAACCTAGATAAAAGCAAATATTATATTCAAATTCTGTTAGCGATGCCCCAATAAGAGCAAGTGAAATACTCACTATTTCAAAATAGACAAAGAAATCTTCTCGTTTGTTTAGTATTATTTTCATAACTGTTAGCATTACTGATGATAAAGCACTGTATATAATTATTCTAATTATTATTTCTTTGTTAAGAATTTCATTTGCTCTTAATAGTAACAATCCCATACAAATTACAAATGTGTATATAGCATCTATAAAAAGATTCTTTTTCTTTAAAAAGAATAAAAGATATATCATAATAAAAATATATAGAACTATTCCAACTTTTAGATAATCATAATTAAATACAAATATTGAAAGCATACTTACTGGAATAACTATAAATGATAATTTACTATTATTTGATAAATAAATCAAAATTATTGGAATTATAAGAGGTAATCCGTAATCATATTCTAAAAGCAAAAAAGCAAAGAAAGAAACAATAATAACATTTAGATATTTTTTCATTTAAACCACCTCACACTTATTCTATTACATTGAGCCCGAATAATTTGTAAAAAAATGCGTTTATAAAGAAAAAAAGAATAGCTTATACATCTATTCTTTAATATGTTTCTGATATTGAATTATAAAGTTTAGCATAATAGCCGTTCTTAGTTATTAGTTCGTCATGCTTACCTCTTTCAATAATTCCTTCTTTAGAGATTACTATTATTTCATCAGCATTTTTTATTGTAGAGAGGCGATGTGCTATTATTATCGTTGTTTTCCCTTGTGATAATTCATCAAAAGCTTGTTGGATTTGTTTTTCCGTTATATTATCAAGTGAAGAAGTTGCCTCATCTAATATTAATATTTTAGGGTTTTTTAAGAAAAGTCTTGCTATTGCGATTCTTTGTTTTTGACCGCCACTTAATTTGACTCCTCTTTCACCTGTTAATGTATCATAACCTTTAGGTAAAGTCATTATAAAATCATGGATTTGTGCTTTTTTTGAAGCAGATATAATTTCATCCATTGTCGCTTGTGGCTTTCCAAAAAGAATATTTTCTTTTATAGTTCCATAGAAAACAAACACATCTTGTTCTACATGTCCAATTGCATTTCTTAAATTGTCTAGATTATAATCTTTTACATTAATACCATCAACTAGTATTTCACCTTCATCAACATCATAAAAACGTGGAATAAGTTTGGAAATCGTTGTTTTCCCGACACCAGTTTCGCCAACTAAAGCTATTTTTTCTCCAGTTTCAATATGTAAATTGAAATTTGTTAGAACATCTTTTTCTTTTTTATGTGAATAGCTAAAGCAAACATCTTTAAATTCTATATCACCTTCAAAATTATTTTTTATGATTCCATAATCATTTTTAATTTTTATTTCTTCATCCATTATATTATAGAATTTTTCAATTCCAGAAAAGCCTTGTTGAATTTGTTCCATTGAATTTGTTAATCTAGAAATAGGTTTAATTAAAAAGTTTATATATAAGAAATATGTTGTTAAATCTATATATGTAACATTCCACCCTTTGATTACAAATATGGTTCCAAAAACAAGTAGAGCTAAATTTGTTAAGTTGATAAAGAAATCATTTCCTGAGCCAAATAATCCTATTTCTTTAAATACACCTGAACGGGCATCTTTATATAAAGTATTTATTTGTTCAAATCTTTGTTTTTCATAATCCATATTATTAAATGCCTTTGTAAGTCTAATTCCACTAATTGAACTTTCAACTCGAGAACTTAGTTCACTTTGTGCATTTCTTGCATTTCTAAAAGCTTTCATCATTTTCTTTCTTCTTGTAATTGAATAAATTATTAATATGCTTAAAAATGAAAAGACAATTAGTGTTAAATATGGATTAGCAAAGAAAAATAGATATACAAAACTACCTACTAGCATAATAACAGATATAAAAATATCTTCAGGTGCATGATGACTCATTTCCGAAACATCATGCAAATGTGTAGTTAGGTTTGACATCAATTCTCCTGTTTTTTTATCATCAAAATATTGATAGTCTAGTTCTTGATATTTCTTAAAAAGATCACTTCTCATATCAGTCTCAAGTCTGATTCCCATTACATGGCCGTAATATCCTATAAAATATGAAAGTATAAATCTAATGATATAGAATATTAATAAGACCAAACCTATAATAAGAATAGTACGTAAGAACTGAAGGTTTTGATTTGTTTCACATTCTTTTAAAACATTTTTAGTAACCATTGGAAAGACTAAATCTATTATTGATATTAAACATGCAAATAATAAATCAACAAATAAAAGTTTACGATGTGGTTTATAATATTTTATAAATCTTTTAATCATTTTCTTTTAAAACCTTCTTAATACGTTTAGATATCTCAACTCTTGATAGAACTATAACTCTATTACATCCTGTGCACTCGAGCCTGCAGTCTACACCATATTTTAAAACTTTCCATGTGTTGCTTCCACATGGATGATCTTTTTTGAAGACCAAGATATCGCCTTCGTTATAATTATATGTTATCATTTTATCACCTTTTTTATTCTGGAGTTTTTATGCCTTCTTCAATCATAAAATCTCTTAGGAATTTATATAATGCTCTTTCAACTTCATATTGTTTTTCGGGTTCTGTTTTAGTTATTATTCCTAATTTATATCCTTTTTCTGTTATTTTTGTTATTCCAGTAACGTATGGTCCTTCAATTATTTGTTTAAAGCTATCTTTTATTTGTACTAACGATTCCTCAAATAAACTTATTACTTTATCAACATCTTCATTTCTAGCAATTTCTAATTCTATTAAGTTAACTGATGGAGCTTTTGAGTAATTTGTAACTGTTGTTATTTTTCCGTTATTAATTATTCTAATCTCATTTTTCCAGTTAATTATTTTTGTAATTCTTGGAGTTATTTCTATTACTTTGCCCTTAAAATCATCAATTTGAATAATATCATCAACTTCATAATAATTACCTAATATTATACACATTCCATTTATGAGATCATATATTAGTTTATGTGCTCCAAATAGAAATGCTACTAATATTATCGAAATACCAATTAAAATCGCTATTACATTAACTCCCCAAACATAAAGAACTATTATTATTGTTAGAAGAATTAAAATATAAAATAAACATTTCATTATTGTATTAGCAAGCAAACAAGCATTCTTATTTTTGTTCTCATGTTTCTTTTTATATCTATTTAGAAATATTTTACTTAATAAATAAACAAGTAAAAGAGAAATGATTATGCAAATTGTAGCAATCAAAGAAGAAGCATTATTTTTAAAGAAACTTCCTATATTTTCGAAGATAGTGCTTAAAATCATTGTTTTACCTCATTTTTACGAATTATTTCTTTTGCTAATTCACGATAATCTTTACTTCCACGGCAATTAATTGCATAATCTATAACACTTTTTTGAGAAAATTGTGAAGCTTCAATATGACTTGAACGACCTATTATGGTGTTAAATGTTTTGCCAGGAAATTCGTTTTGTATTTGTTCTACCATCTTATATGCAAATAGATTTCTGTTATCTAACTTGTTTATAAGTATTCCTTCAATTAATAAATTAGTTTTCTTTTTCTTTTTATTTTTCTGGATATTATTTATTAAATTAATCATACTTGTTAATGCATCATATGCATAATATTCACATTCTACAGGAATGATTACAGAATCAGAAGCATATAAAGCACTCTCTACAACTGTCCCAGAGAGTGATGGACAATCTATTAATACATAATCATATTTATTACTAATAACTTTAATGTTTGATGATAATTTAAATTTGTCTTTTTCATTTGCATTTATTTGCGTTTCAATTCTTGGCTCTGTTAAACACGCTGGAACTAGGTCTAAATTATCATAATGTGTTTTTAATATGCAATCTAATGGCCTTTTTGTATCCAAAAGCAAATCGTTCGAAGAAAAGGCTATAAATTCGCGATTTACGCCTAAACTTTGCGTTGTGTTGGCTTTTTCATCTAAATCTATAACAATCACACTCATACCCTCTTTAGCGAGAGCAGAAGCTAAATTTACGGCCACTGTAGATTTTCCTACTCCACCTTTGCAATTAGATATAGCAATTATTTTTCCCATAATAGTTCTCCTTTATAGAGGATTTTTCTTTATCTCTGAATACCTTCTTGGATATTTGTTTGGTGTATGATTTTTCTTTTGAAGAACAATAATTTCTCTTGTACCAAGATTTTCGCTTAACTCATATTCATACACTTTGTTTATTTCTAATTTCAGCTCATTAAGGGCATTTTTACTTTCCTTAAGTTCTGCATATCCCTTGTCGCCTTTGTATGCGCACACATAACCTGACACTTTACAGAATCTTGATAAAAGTTCTAATAATACTGGTAGATTTGCTACAGCACGAGCACAAACTATATCATAGTTTTCTTCGTCTTCTCTTGCTAAGTCTTCTGCTCTTCCACAAATAACTCTTATTTTCTTTAAACCTAACAATTTTATGACTTCATTCATAAAATTAACTCTTTTGGAAGTTGGTTCAATTATTGTTACATCAAGATTAGGATAACATATTTTTAGTGGTATAGATGGAAATCCTGCTCCACTACCTACGTCTAATAAGCTTAAACCATTTAAATCTTTGTTTAATGCATTTTCTAATACAAGAGAGTCTTCAAAATGTTTTATAAAAACTTCATTTTCAATTGTTATTGCTGTAAGATTATATTTTCCGTTTTCAGTTATTAAAAACTTATAGTATAATTGAAACTTATCAAAATTTTCATTTATTAAATCACTTATTTTCATGTCTTTTTCTACTTTCTAAATATAAAAGTATCATTGTTATATCACTCGGATTAACTCCACTTATTCTACTTGCTTGAGCAAGCGTGCTTGGTCTTACTTTATTTAATTTTTCAATTGCTTCTTTAGCAACATTAGGAACATCCTCATACTTTATATCTTCTGGTATTTTTCTCGATTCCATTTGTTTTAATTTACTAGCTTCTCGATATTCTTTTATGATATAACCTTCATATTTAATTTCTATCAATAATTGATCAACAATTAAATCTTCTGTTATAGCTTTTCCAAAAACCTTTTCTAAATCCATTCCTAAAAATGTTCTAATATCTTCTAGATCTATATTAGGTCTTTTTAGAAAATCATATGCATTAACCTTTTCATTTATCACTGATTTCCCATTTTCAAGTAAATATGAATTGAATTCATTTTTAGGTGTGATATATATTTCTTTTAATTTATTCTTTATTCCATCAATTTTCTCTCTTTTTAGTAAGAATTTATTATATCTTTCTTCACTAATTAAACCGACTTCTTTTCCATATTTTATTAATCTTTCGCTTGCATTATCATGTCTTAATAAAAGCCTGTATTCAGCACGTGACGTCAGTAATCTATATGGATCTTTAACACCTTTGGTTATTAAATCATCTATTAAAACACCTATATATGCTTCATCTCTTCTTAAAATTAATGGCTCTTTGCCTTTTAATTTTAGATTTGCATTAATACCTGCCATTAATCCTTGACACGCAGCTTCTTCATATCCACTAGTACCATTAACTTGGCCAGCAAAAAACAAATTATTTATTTTTTTAGTTTCCAAATTAGCTTTTAACTCTAATGGATTTATCGCATCATATTCAATCGCATAAGCATATTTTAAAATAACTACATTTTCTAATCCTGGTAAAGTTCTTATCATCTTTTCTTGAACGTCATGGGGCATAGATGTTGAGAAACCTTGAGGATAGATTTGATTAAACTCTTCACTTCCTGGTTCTGTGCTTTCAGGTTCTAAGAATACTTGATGACTTTCTTTAGTATTAAATCTCATAACTTTATCTTCTATTGATGGGCAATATCTTGGGCCAACACCTTCAACAATACCTCCATACATACTTGATTTATCAAGATTATCCATAATTATTTGATGTGTTTCTTTTGTTGTACGAGTTAAATAACATGGCTTTTGTTTGTCATAAGGCAAAATACTTTCTGTTTCATCACTGAAATGATATTCTATTTTATCACCAGGTTCAAGTTTGGTTTTAGAATAATCAATAGTATCTTTCTTTAAACGTGGAGGAGTTCCTGTTTTTAATCTGATTAGTTCTAGGCCCAATCTTCTAAGTGATTTTGATAATTCCGAAGTCGTTTTCTCATTATCTGGTCCACTTTGCCAGAAGGAATGACCTACAAGAACACGTGAATCAAGATATGTTCCACTAGCAATAATGACAGCTTTACACATAATTTCTTCTTTATCAGTTTTTATCCCGCAAACAGTATTTTCTTTTACTATTAGTTCACGAACTAATGCTTCAAGAATACTTAAATTTTCCGTATTCATACATACATTTCTCATATATCTTGGATATCTAACTTTATCTGATTGAGCTCTTAAAGCTCTTACTGCTGGTCCCTTTGAACTATTAAGCATTTTCATTTGTAATAACGTTGCATCGGCAGCTTTGCCCATTTCTCCACCAAGCGCATCTATTTCACGCACTAATATTCCTTTTGCAGGACCACCAATTGAAGGATTACATGGCATATTGGAAATACGATTTATATTTCCTAAAACCATTAATGTCTTGTTTCCTAGTCTTGCTGAAGCTAATGCAGCTTCAACACCTGCATGGCCTCCACCTATAACAATTATATCGTACATATCTATTTACCTTCTTCTAATTTAATTTATGTCTATTATATCATATCTTTTTATTAATTTAAAGTCTCTTTAAAAATTAGGTAACTATACAGTTACCTAATTAAATTCTATTCAACAATTACAATAGTAACAACTTTAGTGTATTCGCCGCTTGTTAGTCTTACTTTACAAGTTCCAATACCATTAATTGTAAATCCTGTTTTTGCACCGTCAATAGTAATGATATTGCTTTCTTCAACTAGCTCACCAGTTAAATTTTGAACATAGAAAATGTTAGAAAATATAACTTTTGCAGTTGTTTTATTAATTGTTATTGTATCAGTTTTAATTTCTGTAGGATATTCAACAATAACTTTAACAGATTTTCTAATACTACCACCTAAAATAGTTACAGTGTATGTTCCGCTTTTTTCACAAGTCACAACACCTTCTTTAGATACTTTTAAACGAGAGCTAGAAGATGTATAACGGAATGTTTGTTCAACACCATGAGTTTCGCCATTTTTATCATAGGCCACTGCTTTGATTTGTAAAGTCTCACCAGCTATTAATGTGTATTGTTCTTTATCTGTTTCAATTTTAGCAGTATCAACATATTTTACTGTGATTTCCTTTTCAGCTTTAAATGATGGATCATTTTTTTCGTAAGCATATATTTTAGTAACGCCTTTGTTCATTCCTGTAACAACGCCATTAGAATCAACCTTAGCTATTGTTTCATTGCCTGATACATAAACAAATTCAGCATTTGCAATTTCTGGCGTACTAGTTACTTTTAATGTCACAGTTTCATCAATATATACTTCAATTTTTCCAGTAGCTGGGTCTTCAGAGTCTGAACCTATTTTAATCATATTAACTTTAGGATTTTCAATTGTTATAGTTATTGTATCTTTAACATTTGTTTTATTTTTTATATAAGCTTGGAAACGTACTTTTCCAACTTTTGTAGCTTCAATTTCGATAACACCATTAGCAGCGCTTATTACTCTAACACTACCCGATTCAGCTTGTTTATCAACTTGTTCAGCAACTATTTCTTCGCTTTTTGAAAAGTCACCCATAATTAAATCAAGTTTCTTTGTCTCACCGACATTTAGTTTTAATTCACTCACTTGAAATCTAAAAGTATCAGTTGTAGAAGTTGTCGCACAACCAACTAACATAATAACTATTAAAACAGTTAAAAAACTTATTATCTTTTTCATAAACTACTCTGCAAAATGCAGCTCCTTTCTAAAGCATATATACAATTATATCATATATTATTTTTTTTGTTAATCTTTTTTTATTTTTTATTTACTACTCAATAAATTTATCCAACGTTGAAGAGACATTCTTTGAAAAAGTGGCTATAATTTGATTGATTTCACCTTTATTTATTTTAATAATACATGGGGTTGCATAAATATACAAATCTTCCAAGCTCCTAGATTTGCTTACATAAAACTTGTTATTATATCCTTCCCCATCCGAACCTATATACGCTCTTGCATATGTCGCTTTCGTCGCATCAATGACATATATAGGAATCTTTTTTTGATATTGTGCTTTGATTACTTTTTTAATTATTTCATCAAAATCTTTAGTATCTTCTTTCACAAACAAAATATAATAACTGTCTTCTGTTCCATTAAAGACTTCATCTTGATTTAGACTCTTATAATCAGTAATTTTTATCCACTTAACTTTTAGATTGTAATTCCTCTTTTCAAAGGCCGTAACTTCTACATCATTTTCCATTAGATATGCATAAACGTATCCATCTCTATCAAATTTTGGCAAGACAATATTTGTTGGATTAAAGAATTTAATTGAAATTTTTTTATTTTCATAATCTAAATCAATATTGATTGTATAACTTTGTTTTTCACCAATTTCTGTTGATGAAGTTGTTAGATTGCTATTTAATATATTTACAACATTTGTTGTTCCAATTGCTGCTAGTTTAGCAGTAGGATTTGTACCTGATATTTCTATCAAAGTAGGTGTTGAAGGTATATACAGTTCATCCCATTTTTTTGCCCCATCAACGAATGTGCCACTATCGTTATCTTTATATTCTCTTAAAATCTTTGAGGCTTTACCATTTTTCTTTAAATTGACAACATATACTTTAGGGGAATTTTTATATTTATCAGTATTTGCTTTACTAGCATATTCCAAAATTTTTGGTTTTGCTTTCTCACAATACGTACAACCATCTTTCATAAAATAGACAAAATATCTATTCTCTTTTTGATTAAATATCTGTGTGTCTTCGATTTCCTCATAATACTTGCTACTAGCCCACAAAGGCTTTAAAATAGCGTTTTGTCCATTTATACTTGTAATAGTTTCTTCTCCTAGTAACCATCCTAAAAGATAAAAGCCATCCATGCTAATCTCAGGAAGTTTATCTAATGTTTGCCACTTATGCAATTTGATAGTTGGTAAAGAATCTACATATACTCCCTCAAACAGAACTTTAGTCTCTATTTCAAACGAAATTTCATATAATTGCGTATCGCCTTCTTTTCCATCAACAACCAAATAATTTTCTAATGCCTCAACAACACTCGAAGAAGAATCAGCACTTAATGAAGCAACTTTTTTGTTTATTTCAATTAATGTTGGCGTTTGGGCGATATAAAGATCATCGATAGTTGTTGCATTATCAACATGAAGGGTTGAACCATTAAATGTCTTATATATAGTAGAGGTGTATTTATCATTTTTTAAATTCACCACATAAAGTTTTCGTGTTCCTTTATAAAGCTCTTTACTACTTTTATAGATATATTTTAAAACACTTTGTTTAATCCCTTCACAATATGGGCAATCATTTTTCATAAAATAAACTAAATACTTATCATCTGGCATATCAAAGATATCAGTGTCGTTTATAAATTCATACTCTCCCCATACTGGTTTTAGTTCATAATTTCTTTTAACAAAGTAATCAATAACCTGTCCATTTTCTTCATAACAAACAAGAGTTAATCCATCCTTAGTAATTTTCGGAAGAACTATTCTTTCCCAACTTTCAAACGAATAAGATAGGTTTATATTATCATAGTTAACATTTACTTTGTATCCATCTTTATCTTTAGAAGATAAAATTTCCCATAATTTTTTAGAAACATTTGTTGCTCCTATCGTTATAAATCTACTATATCGTTCATTGTTCTCTTCAGAAATCTTTATTAGTGTTGGGGTTCCAGATATATAAAGCTCATTCCATTTTGTTACTCCGTCAACATAAATGTCTTTGTCATCGCTTTGCCCTTCAATACCTGTATATTGTCTAAGAATATCTGATCTTAATCCATCATTTTTTAAATTAACAACATATAATTTTAAAGCGCTGTTTTGTGATAAGTAGATATAAGTTAACACTGTGTTTTTGATTTTTTCACAATACGGACAATCATCTTTCATGAAATAGACAAGATAATTAGTTTCTTTTTGATTAAAGATTTCTTTGTCTTCTATATAAGTATAATCAAATTTATCTACCCATTTTGCTTCTAATTTATAACTTTTTGAATCTAATTCTGTGACTAGCTTATTATCTTCATACCAACCACCAAATACATAACCATTTTTAGTTGGTGTAGGAAGAACATATTCTGATGGCTCACTAAATTCTTTTGTTACATCATTTTCGAGTTTACCACCATTTAATTTATAAGTTATTTTATATTTACTTAATAATCCATTTAGATAATTATTTATATTTTGCAGTTGACTACATACGTATTTGATTTCTTTTTCGCCTTTTACAGTAGTAACTTTGACTAATGTAGGATATTCTTTTATTTTAATATCCTTAAGACTCTTTATGCCATCCAAAACATTTACTGAGTTTTTTTGAGTTAAGTCTTTTACAACATAAACATTATAAGCAACTTTATCTTTATTTGTACTTTCTGTATAATCTTTTAGTATTTTATCCAAACTTTTATTATCTTTATCAGTAAAGCACACAAGATATTCACTATTTTTTTGATTAAATATTTGATTACTTATTATAATATTTAAATCTGTTTTCTCACCTTTTTTGCAATTTATAAACATTATGTTTAATAAAAGCATCATAATAATTAATAATATACGTTTACTTTTCATAATAACCTCATGTCTTTAAAAAGATATGTTTATTATACCATATTAATGAGTTTTTGTGAAGTTAATTGATTTTACCAATTTTTTATAATTTGTTTATTCTTTTATTTCTATAAAAAGAAGCTATAAATAGTATTCCTAGTATTATAGATAGTACTTGAACTGTTGCATTTTTTGTTATGAATAATCCAAATATTGACAAAAGTAAATAACTTACAAATAAAACTAAGTCAAAATTATACATTTGTACTCTATTTGTTCCTTTAGCATATATAACAAATACTATAGTAGATAAAACAGTAATATAAGTTATTATTACTCCAAACAGCCAATAAAGCAGAAATCCAAGTAGCATTAATAGAATAAAATAATTATTTTTTACCCACTCTTTCATTATTATCACCCCATACATTTTATGCATGTTTATTTGATTATAACAAAAAAAATGTCCATTAAAGGACATTAATTATTTTTTCTCTAACATAAAATATGAAAATCCTAAAATTCCATAACCAATATGAGCACCAACAGCTGGAGTAACTACTTTTAATTCTACTTTGCCAAACTGTGGATATTTTTCTTCAAAATACTTGCAAAGGTTTTTACCATCATCTTCACGTAATGTATGATAAATAAATAATTTTGCATCTTTACATTTATCTAAGTCAGTGCTAACTAGTTCAATTGCTCTTTCAACTGCTTTTTTATGTGATTTAATTTTTTCGAAGGTTACTATTTCTCCTTCTTTATTTATATTAAGAATTGGTTTGATCTTAATAATTGTTCCAACAAATCCTTTAGCACCACTCAAGCGCCCATTTCTAACTAGATACATAAGATTATCAACAACAAAATATGTATTATTATTATTGATTAAGTATTCAGTTCTTTCAAGAATTTCATTTACTGTTTTTCCTTCATCTACCATTTTCTTTGCTTCTAAAGCCATATATCCTTGGTTAAATGCTGATGTTTTAGTATTGACTACATGTATTTTAATTTTTCCTTCATATTCAGGAATGAGTGTTTCAACCATTTGTCCTATTGAACTCATTTTATATGATATTGAATACATTATAACATCTGTGTATCCTTCAGATACTAATTTATTTAACTCTTCCATAGCATTGCCTATTGTAGGCGCACTTGTAGAAGGAATACATTTTTCTTTATATATTCTTTCGTAAAATTCATCTGCTTTTATTTCGACTCCATCAATGTAATGCTCATCACCAAAGTTTATAATTGACCTTAATGTTATGATTTCAGGATCGTATCCTATATAGTCCAATCCAGCATTAACGTCTGTCATTATTGCGATTTTTTCCATTGTTCAGTCCTCCATTTTTATTATAAGACTCTTATATTATATATCAACAGTACATATATTTCAACATTTTTTATTTATTATATAAAAATAATATATCCTTTGCCACCTGTACTGCTGGGCCTTTCATATATATTTCATTGTTTTCTTTTGAAATTATTAACTTACCATATTCATAATTTGCGATCATTTCATTTGAAATTATTTTTTTCCTATTTAGCACCGAAAAAACTGCGCAAGTCCCACTCCCACATGCTTTTGTCCAACCAACTCCTCTTTCATATGTTTTTATTTTTACTTCATTTTCATTAATTAATCTAACGAAGTTGACATTTATTTTCTTTTCAAATATTTTATTTTCACAGAAATACTTTCCCATATTATCTATTAAATCAAAATTTTCCACAATTATTACTAAGTGATGAGTAGTCATATAAACAGCATTTACTTCTATTTCTTTGCCATCATATGGCATCATTTCTTCGAAGAATTCTTTTTTTTCAGAATTTATACTTAGTTTAGCACAAGAATAATCTGGTTTCCCCATATTTATTTTGTATAATCCATCTTCGCAAAATACTATTCTATCTCCTGATAAGGTTTTGATTGTGTATACTTTTTCACTTCTTTGATATTCATCATTAAGGAATCGTGCAACACACCTTATTCCATTTCCACACATAGGTGCTTCCGTGCCATCAGCATTAAAGAATCTTACACTTGGTTCTTTTTTATCATCAACTACAATTAATGTATCTGCACCTATGCCTGTATATCTATTACATACTTTCTTTGTAAATTCGCTATAATTTATGTTCTTATTATGATTTATAATAATAAAATCATTCCCACACCCATGATATTTAAAACATTTTATAAACATATTTTATCTCCTTAAATAAGAAAAAAGCAGAATTGGTCTGCTTTCCTATTCAAAATCTTTTTTTGTTGTATTGAAATATTGTTTTTGACCATCTACTAAACGATATGGTTTAAACTGTTCCATATCATATAATAAAGTCAATTCTGTACCATCTTTATCCACTACATCTACACAATAATTTCCTTCTTGTAAATATACAACACTTAACTTTGATAATTTTGTATTTTTTAAGTTATCAGTATTAATATCTTCTTTATTCATATCATACACAACTGCTTTTAGCATTGTACAATCAACAACTGCTTCATCATCGATTTCAAAGTTACAATTTTTAAATCCTATTGCTTTAATTTTATTCTTCCCTTGAATATCAATTAATAAAAAGGCATTTTTATTAATTTTTCTTAATGTAGAAGGTAAAGAAACATAAGCTACGTATGTATTTTCATTAAATACGCCATTTCCAATTACTTCTACGCTTTCTGGAATTACAACTCTAAAACCATCTTTTTTTGTTCCTTCTTGTTTTGATTCATCTATTTTTATTCCATATAGAACACCATTCACAATAAAGAATCCATTATTTTCAGCATAGACTTTTTCAGAGAACTTTGTTTGTTCAAACGTTGAAACTCCTACTTCTGTATTTTCAAAATCTAATTCAACTTTTTCTAAATTTTTGCATAATTCAAAAGCATGTGAACCAATCTTTTTAACTGATGAAGGAATTGTTATTTCTGTTAATCCAGTCATATAGAAGGCCCTATCACTAATTTCTACAACTGATGAAGGAATTGTAATATTTTTCAAATTTGTACAATTTGCAAAGGCATTTACTCCTATTTTCTTTACACCATCTGGAATATTAACTTTCTCAAGGCTAGTCATACCAATAAAACTTCCACTAGTAATATTCTTAAGAGTTTCTGGAAGAACAAGTTCTTTTAAAGCTATTGATTCTATTTTTTTAATAGATGTTACAGGTTTACCATTGTATTCACTTGGAACAACTAATTTTTTTCTCATAAAAATTCCACCGCGGTATAAGTCCTTAATGTCAGTTACTTCATAAGTACCGTCCATTTTTAACTCATATCTTAGTCTTCCGCTATCTGGAATTGATACAGTTATAATTATAAATACTAGTAAAAATACTAATAATGCTGACGCAACTATTCCATACATTTTTGCTTTTGGTGTAGAAAATATTTTTTTGAACATAATTAACTCCTTGAATAAATTAATTTCTATTTAATTATACATTATTTTTAAATAAAAAGCAAGTTATTATTTACAAATGAGTTTAATACGTTATTACTTTCAGTATATTAGTTTTCTAGATATTTACCAACAAACAAAGCAGTTAATTCTGCAAGCATCTTTTCAGTATCATTTATAACATTATCACCAAGGACTATAACAGCACCAATTAAATCACCATATACAGTTATTGGTCTAATTACCACTGCACTAGAAATAGTTAACCCTTCACAGATTTCTATATTTGCTCCTCTTTCAAATATTTGAGTAGCCTTTTTTTGAATTTTATCATCTAATCTTATGTCAATTTTCTTACCGACAAAGTTTTTTCGAAAACCACTTGATACAGCTATTACTTTTTCCGTATCTGTTACAACTATTTCTTTTTTGCTTGATGCATGAACCGCATCAACATATTGTGTTATAAAATTATCTACACTTTCCACAAGAGAATATTTTCTTAAAATTATTGAATTATCATTAGAAGATATTTCTAACGAGTCTCCTTCACGTATTCGTAAAGTTCTTCGCATTTCTTTTGGCACAACAATTCTTCCAAGTTCGTCAATTCTTCTTACTACACCGATTGATTTCATTTTTGTCACCTCTAAACTTAGTATTAGAAGTTTTTAACAATTTATACAATTATTTTATTATTTTTTCCAAAAATTCAGTCATTAAGTATAGCCAACTACGATCCCCATATTCTTTTGAAATTGTAATTATAAACATATGGTATTTATAGTCAATTGAAAATCTTCTGCTTATTGTGTATCCCGCATACATTACTTCATCACCTTTAAGCTTATTTGAGTAATTTTCAGGAATTTCAAGTTTAACCGATCTATCTTCTTCAATTACATTTATTACTTCAATTCTTCGTAGTAATGCTTCTAGATATCTTTCTTCAACATAATTTAGAATATTATCACTTAATTTACCAAATCTATCTGTTAATTCAGCAATTACATTATCACGATCTTCTTTTGTTTCAATTTTATTAATTTCTTTATGAATATAAATTATTATTGAATCATCGTTAACATATTCTTTTTCTACGTGTTTTGCAACTTGAATTTTGTAATTAATACGTTTCTTTTCTTCAATACCTTTAGCTTTATTGATTGCTTCATTAAGCAATTTCATATACATATCAATTCCTATAGAATTAATAAAACCTGATTGCTCGCGTCCTAAAATATCTCCAGCTCCTCTAATAGCTAAATCTCTTACTGCTATTTTATATCCGCTTCCAATACGATTATATTCTTTAATCGCTGAAAGTCTCTTCTCGGCAGCGCTTGATAAATTATTTTCTGATTTATATAAGAAATAAGCATAGGCTATTCTATCAGTTCTACCTACACGCCCTCGTATTTGGTACATTTGAGCTAACCCCAATCTACTTGCATCATCAACTATTAATGTATTAGAATTAGGAATATCTATTCCTGTTTCTATGATAGTTGTGCAAACCATTACATTATATACACCATCAATATAATCAGAAACAATATCTTCTAATTCATTTCTATTCATTTTTCCATGTCCAACACATATTTTTGCTTCTGGAACAAGACTTTGAATTTTCTTTGCCACAAGATAAATATCACTAACACGATTATGCAAATAAAACACTTGTCCATTACGTGCTAATTCACGATATATTGCTTCTCTTATAATTGTTTCTTCATACTCTAATACATATGTTTGAATTGGATATCTATCTTTAGGAGGAGTTTCTAATAAACTTAATGTTCTAATACCTGTAACAGCCATTTGCAATGTTCTTGGGATTGGTGTTGCTGTTAAAGTAATAACATTAACATTTTCTTTTAATTTCTTAATTTTTTCCTTATGCTCTACTCCAAATCTTTGCTCTTCGTCTATTATTAACAAACCTAAATCATTATACCCTATCTCTTTATTTAATAATCTGTGAGTCCCAACAATTATATCTATATCACCTTTTTTTAAGTCTTTAATAATTTCTTTTTGCTCATTTGGTGACACAAGTCGATTTAATAAAGCAACTCTTATACCATACTTATTAAATCGTTCTTTGAATGTATGATAATGTTGTCTTGTAAGAATTGTTGTTGGCGCCATATAAGCTACTTGTTTTCCTTCATATACCGTTTTAAAGGCCGCACGCATTGCCACTTCTGTTTTTCCAAACCCAACATCTCCACATACAAGTCTATCCATTAAAACACCATTTTCCATATCTGTTTTTATTTCATCAACAATTTTTATTTGATCTGGTGTCTCTTCGTACTCAAAATCATTTTCAAATTGTTTTTGAAGATCACTATCCTCTTTATATTTGAATCCTATATTTGAGCTTCTCTTTATTTGTAATTCTATGAGTTCCTTTGCAATACTTTCTAACTGATTTCTTACTGTTTGTTTTTTCTTTTCCCATTCATTCGTACCAACTTTGGTTAACTTCGGAACAACTCCTTCAGCGCCTAAATATTTTTCAAGATCAGTTATTTTCTCTACAGGAATTAACAAATCTAAATTTTCATATTGCAATTTAAGATAATCATTCTTTACTTTATTTAATTCAACAGTTTGTAATCCTAGATATTTACCAATTCCATAATCATAATGAACAATATAATCTCCTACATGTAAGTCATCTTTCGAGTTAATTTGCGATGTATTATCTTGTATATTTCTATATTTTGGTTTTTTAGATTTGCTTGACGAGAATAGTTCATTCACAGTTAGTACTTCATATTCACCGATAATTCCATATCCAATCGCATTATCACAATTGACTAAATGGAATTTTTCTTTTCCGGTATTAAAGAAATCATCAATAACTTCATATTTTATCTCGTTACCTTGTAACGTATCTTCGATAAGATCTTTTTGCGTGTCTGTACTATAAGTTAAATAAATATCAATATCAGTATCCTTCTTAGCCTTCACAAAATATTTCATATCATTATCATATTTTGTAACTTTGTAACTGTGAAAGTCATATATTCCATGTAGTTCAAGATTTTGCATAGCTTTTTTTGTTTCTGATAAATAGATATTCCTTTGAGAAAGCGCCATAACATAGCTTGCATCATCATAAAAAGAGAGTTCTAATTTATTTTCAGATGCTCTTGTTTCTAAATATCTTGACACTTCTGTTTGCAATTTTAATACTATATCTTCTAAATTGTTTATTTGATCATAGCACACAATGTATTTCATTTGTAAAGCATCAAAATAGTTAAAGAAATACTCATAGTTTTTGTCAATATATTTTATATATTTCAATAAATTATCATAATTTTTTAATTCTTTTATTTTAGTAAAGTCATCATCTAAATATTCAGATTGTCCTTTTTTTCGCAAATCATCCCATAATTTATCGATATCAAATGTCAATACCAATTCATTTATAGGATAAATTGTTGCACTATCAAGCATTTCGCCAGTTGACAATTGTGTTTTTTCATCAAATATTTTTATTGTTTCTATTTCATCAAACGATACATTTATTCTAATAGGATTTTTATACCCTATTGGAAAGACATCAATTACTTCACCTCTAACACTATATTGGCCTTGTTTGTAAGTAGTTGCTTCCCTTTCGTAACCTGATATAATTAAGTTTTTAATAAAACTATTTATATCAAGTTCTTCGCCTTTTCTTAATGTTATAATACCTTTTTCATAATTTTCAAATGATTGTAAAGGCCTTAAAATTGTTTGAATATCTGTAACAATAATACGTTTCTTTTTTTCATATATATTACTCAATGTATTAATTCGTTCTGATTTTAATTCATTACTGATCGCAAAGGCCTCTATAGATGCAAAATCATCTGCTAAGTATAAATTAACATCATCCAAACCTAAGACGTCTGTTAAAGTATCATAAGCTATATTTGCTTTGTAACTATTATTCAATACATATACTATACTTTGATTCTTTTCTTCTTTTAAAAGACTTGCGAGAAATAGTACATTTACATTTAGCGTCATACCTGCGCAAAAAAGGCTAGATTCTTCACCTTCCATTTTGCGAATAATTTCTTTTATATTATTGCTTTTTTTAAATAAATTTAAAATATTATTCATTTTGATTATACCTATTCATTAAATTTGGAAATGTTAGTTTTTGAAAATCATCATAGATGTTAGGAGCAATAATTAAAACTTTGTCTATTTTTTCTTTTTCTTCTTTATTAAATTTTCCAAGAACATAGTCAATAACATTTTCCTTTTTATCTATTCCTATTCTTATTCTTTTGATATTATTAGTTCCTAATAAATCAATTATATTTCTCATTCCATTATGACCTCCATGTGATCCTTTTTCGCGCATTCTTATACGACCAACAGGTAAATCTAAATCATCATGAACTATTAGAATGTCATCTATACTTATATTATAATATTGCATTACGCTTTTAACTGCTTCCCCAGATAAATTCATATATGTCATGGGCTTGCATAAACATACATCTCCATCTTCGGTTTTGATGATTGCAATTTGCGATTTCAATTTACTAACAAGTTTAAAACTACATTTTAAATATGATGCAATGCTATCAACAAACATAAAACCCACATTATGTCTTGTGCCTTTGTATTTTATTCCTGGATTGCCTAATCCAACTATCAATTTCATAACCTTCACCACCTTATAACATAAAAGACCATAAGTTTCCTTATGGATTTTAATCTCTATTCATTTTTTGATTTTGATAACATTTGATAACATTTGATAAAAGCATAGCTGTTGTCATAGGTCCAACTCCTTTAGGAACAGGAGAAATGTAACTTGCTACGGTTTGAACATTTTCAAAATCTACATCACCACAAATTTTTCCCATAACTCTATTAGTACCTATATCAACAACAACGGCATCTTTTTTCACCATATCCGCAGTAATAAATCTAGGTTTCCCTATTGCAACAGCTAGTATATCTGCTCTTTTAGTTATGTCTTTTAAATTTGTTGTATGAGAGTGTGCAATTGTTACAGTTGCATTTTCTTTCAAAAATAACATTGCTAATGGTTTCCCAACTACAATACTTCTTCCAACAATAACAACATTCTTTCCAGAAATATCAATATTATTATTTTTAAGTAAAGTAATAACTCCTTGTGCTGTTGCTGGTACTACACATGGTAAATCTTTTATTAGTTTTCCTTGATTATAAATACTTAACCCATCTACATCTTTCATTGGGTCTACAGAATTTAAAATTGTTTCTGTGTCTATATGTTTTGGCAGAGGAGTTTGCACCATTATAGCATTAACAGTTTTATCTTTATTTAAATCAGAAATAATATTTAGAATTTCCCTTTGGCTTATGTTTTCAGGTAGTTTTAAAATCTTTGTATTTATTCCGACTTCTGCGCATGCTTTTTCTTTACTCTCAAGATAAATCATACTTGATTGGTCATTACCAATGTGTAATATTGCAAGAGTAATTTCCTCATCTTGTCTTGCTACTTCTTCAGCTATTTTTTTTCTAATAACTTCTGCAGTTCTTAATCCATCAAGAATCATGTTTTAGTACCTCCTTACAAGAAAAACCCAAAGATTATTTCTTCTTTGGTTTTATAGTTAGTTCTTCATCGTCATCATAGCCATCTTCATCGTCATCATCTTCTTCATCAACGTCATAGCCATTTCCGAACAATAATTCTTCTTCTATATCATCTTTTTCTTCTTCATCATCGTCTTCTTCGTCGTCATCTTCTTCGTCAAATTGATTATCGTAACTATCTTTACTATCGCCATAATAATCATCATCTTTTAACTCATTGTTAACAACGTCTTCATCATCACCATATGGATCATCTAAATATGCTCCGTCTTTTTCTAATAATTCGTGTCTTTGACGGCTCTTTAAATCCCATAGTTTAACACCTTTTTTATCTTCACCACAGCAAATAAAGTAACCACAGAGCATAAAGTCATTTACAAATTGACTATACATTTCTAAGTTATCACTTACTTTTAAACCTTTTAATTCAAAAACTTCTTTAGCTAGATTTTGAATACTATGAGGTTTTCTTTTTTTCTCCATAAGTTCTTTTGCTATCTCAAGTAATGAATCATTCTCGTACATTATATTTCTCCTTTTATTTTTCATTATCTATATTTTACACTAAAATTTCTTTTTTTTCAAGTATTATATTAGAAAGAATATCGTTAAAACGATTGCACCTGGTAAACGTAAGAAAAAAATTATTATGATTGTCCATATGTTTATGGGAATGTTTATGTTTATAAAAGATCCTATAACATTAAAAACAAATATTAATACCAATGCAATCAACACTGATTTAAAAAACCATTTTATAAATTTCATAACATCACCCATATATAATATATGAATTAGTTTTTGATTTTATTCTTCTTTTAATACCTTATATATATTCTTTTCTGTTCGCTCATGTGTTAATGGAGTTATTGAGATATATCCATTCATAACACAGGAAGTATCAAGGAATATATTATTATAATTATTATCTGTTACATTATCACCAAATTGTTTTTTTCCATTTTCAAAATCAATAAAATATGTAACAAAATTACAATATCCTTGCTTAGTTATTTTTATTCCTTTTGGGTCAATAGGTATATTTACGTTATATAAATTCCATTTATCTAATAAATGTTTATTCTTAATGAATTCTAAAAGTTTATCTAGATACTTTTCAAATCCTAAAAAAGATTCTCCATCACATGAAAGTGCAATAGCTTTTTTGCCCATACTTGAGGCCTCAAACGTTGCAGCGACTGTTCCTGAATACATGATGTCATAGCCTACATTATATCCTTTATTAACCCCTGATAAAAGTATATCAAAGTCATAATTTAATCCGTAGTATGCGTATCTAACACAATCTGCAGGAGTTGAATCAACATAATACGCTTTTACATCATTAAACAAATTACTTTCTCCAACATCTATTTTAGTTCTCAAAGTTATAGAGTGGCTTTTAGCACTTTGTTCTGTTTTGGGAGCAACAACAAGAACATCTCCATACTTTTTAGCTTCATTTACAAGCAATTTAATACCTTCTGCTTGAATTCCATCATCATTAGTTATTAATATTTTTAAAGCCATCCTGTTTTTTCACCCTTAAATTCTTTTAATTTTTTATCGCAATCTTTAATAAGTTTTTTTATTTCTTCTTTTTCGTATAAAGTTGCTCCACTAGCTCGTGAATGCCCTCCTCCACGATATTTTGATGCTATATCATTAATCTCTAAAAATCTAGATCTTAATCTAACTCTAATTGAACCATCGGTATTATCAATAAATGCAATCCATATTAGTGAACCTTTTATAGAGTCGAGCGAACCAACAACCATACTAGCTTCATTAGGTGTTAATCCAAATTTATCTTGCATTTCTTTATTTACATATATATATGCTACTCCATTTTTAGAAATTTTCATCTTTCTGTATACTTCTCCTTGAAGTTTATACATATTGAAATCTTTTAAGTACAAATTTGCATACATAAGTTCCAAATCAATTCCATATGATAATAAACGTCCAGCACGTATTAATGTTTCTTCATCAATAGAGTATTTAAATCTTCCCGTATCTGTTACCATTCCCATATATAGTAATTTTGCTGATTTTTGATTTAGTAAAAGTTTGTTTTCTGATTCTTCAACTATTTTTACAATAAGCTCACACGCAGAAGAAAGTTCATCTTCCACATAATTAATCATTCCATAAGGTTGCACATTAGGATGATGGTCTATTTTAATAATATAATTGTTATCTATATTCACACTATTAGATACTCTTTCTAAGTTTGCAGTATCAACAATTATAATTAATGCATCATTATAATTATTATCCGTATTCTCATCTTCTGAATCAATAAAGTTTAGGTCTTTTGAATAGTCATTAGCATATACTTTAACTTCTTTTTCAGGATAACTGTTTTTAATAATTTCGCGTAATCCTAAAGATGCACCAATACAGTCGCCATCAGGTCTTTGATGTCTTAATATTATTATCTTTTTATATTCTTCAATCTTTTCAATTATCTTATTTGTCATTTTTTCACCCTTTTACTACTTACATAAATTATCTAAATCTTTTAACATATTATCTGCTATTTCAAAGTTTTTAACTGTAGCTCCACTAGCTTTAGCGTGTCCACCACCGCCATATTTTACAGCTATAGGATTAATATTATATTTATTAGATCTTATTTCACATATGATTCCATTTCCTTTATCTTCTGTAAAATTAACCCATATATCAATACCTTTAATTCCACTCATTGTATTTACCATACCTCGAGAAATTGTAAATATATCTGTATTTAATTGAGCAAATTCTTCAGCTGTAGTTTTAATATAAGCCACATTATGTTCTGTAAATTTCATTTTTAACACAAATTTGGCACGTAAAACAACCATATCTAAATCATCTAGGTATAGATTATTATAAATATTCATCATATCTATATTGCTTTCTAATAGTTTTGATGCGATAGTAAATGTTCTTGAACTTGTTGAATCATAACGGAATCTGCCACTATCTGTTACCATTCCTGTAAATAACGCTTCAGCAGCTTTTGTATTTATAATCATTTTTTGTTTAATGGCAATATTTGCTATTAATCCACAACAGCTTTCGAATGTGTCATCAACTATTTCCATATCAGCAAACTTTTCTCGCATTATATGATGATCTATTTTAATCATATATTTACCTTTTAAATATCTATCATCCGATATTAAGGATTTTTCCGAACAATCTAAAACTACAACTAATGCATCTTCATACTCTAGATCATCTACCATATCTACATTTCCCATAAACTTAAGTCTTTGGTTAATATCACCTACAGCATAGACTTTCTTTTCGGGAAAATTTGTTTCAATAATTTCTTTCAAGCCAAATTGACTACCTAATGCATCTCCATCTGGCTTTGAATGTCTATGAATTATTATTGTTTCAAATTGTTTAATTTTATTTATTATTTTCTTATACATATATGTAACCTCATAAACTAAGTTTACCATAAATTTCTCTTTTTTACAATTATTATTTTATTTTATCATATTTTCTTTATCACTTCATATTATTTAGTAGAGGTGATTTAGTGGCAGTCGTTGCTTATAATGAAGCTGAAGTAAAACTTCTCGCGAGACTTTTACGTGCTGAAGCTGAAGGCGAAGGTCAACTAGGCATGTTAATGGTAGGTAACGTAGGTATAAATCGTGTTCGAGCAAATTGTCACGATTTTAAAAGCATTACTTCCATAACCCAAATGGTGTACCAACATCCTGGAGGTTTTGAGTCAACTTTATATAGTTATTTTTATCAAGCGGCCCGTTCTATAGAAATTAAATTAGCAAGAAGAGTAATTAATGGTGAAAGATTTAACCCTGCAACTAGAGCATTGTGGTTCTATTCAACTTATACACCAGGTTGTAAATCTAAATGGTACAATCAATGGAATAGTGGAAAATATAAGAATCATTGCTTTTATGCTCCTCTAGCAAGCGCAAAATGTTATTAAGGAGGTATTTATGAATTATTATCAACAACCATTCCCGCCTTTTCAACCCGGAATCCCATACCCATTTCAGCCAAATTATCCTAATGATGTTCAACAAGACGAATTAGCAAGTGAGCAATCTTATATTGAAAATATTCTAAGGGATAATTTAAACAAAGTCGCTACAGTTTATATGAATTTTGAAAATAGTCAGTGGGGATCTAAAATTTTCAAAGGTGTTTTAAAAGGTGCTGGAAAAGACCATATCATTTTAAAAGATATTCAATCAGAAACTCGTTATGTTCTTTTGATGGTTTATTTAAATTACATAACATTTGATGAAAGAATAGAATATGATTACCCATATCGTAAAAAAGAAGAATAATTATTTTTTTGTTGTTTCTTTATGCAAATAATGATAAACTATACACATGGAGGTTTTTGCTATGTGTATTTTTTGTAATATTATTTCTGGAGAAATCCCTTCATATAAAGTTTATGAAGATGATAACTTTTATGCTTTTTTAGATATTTCTCAAGCAACTTATGGTCACACTTTAGTTGTTCCTAAACAACATTTTGAAAATTTATTTGCAATGCCTGATTTTCTACTAGAAAAAATGTTAATTCTTGTAAGAGATTTAGCAAGTAAAATTAAAACTGCAACTAATTGCAAAGGCATAAATATCCTTAACAATAACGGCGAAGCAGCTGGACAATCCGTACATCATTTTCACATTCATATAATTCCAAGATATGATAACGATAACTTTAGCATAAAAGCTATCGAAAATAAACTGAATAATGAAGAATTTAAAGCTTTGCTTTTTAAAATTAATTCAATTTAAAAGTCCTTTATTTAAGGACTTTTTCCTTTTTTTATTCGTTTTTAAGCGCATCTATTGGTTTTTTCAAACTAGCAATAATTGCAGGTATTAGTCCCGCTAATAAGGTAATAATCACATTGGCAATTATTAACATAGTCACAATATCATATCTAAATTTTATTAAATCTACACTGTTAATTGTAGTAGCCAAAGATACGTTTTCTTTAATTATATTTTGTACAATTTCATTTATTGGTTTCTTAAAAATATTAGCAAGAATAAATCCCAATATCCCTGACATTAGACCTATAATTAAATTTTCACTGCAAAATATTGAAATTACATCTATTTTTCTTGCACCAATACTTCTTAATATACCTATTTCTTTTTGTCTTTCCAAGACCGAAATATATGTGATTATTGATATCATAATAGTGCTTACTACTAAAGAAATTAATGCGAATATTATTAATACTTTTGTTAGTATTTTTATAAAAGATGAAAATTCTTCAGCAATTGTGCTCATATAATCACGATAATAAACATTACTTATATCATTAAAAATATCATTATCTTTTATAGTTTTTTCTATATACTTTCTATCATCAAATGTTTTTGTATAAATTTGAACTCTGTTAATTTGTTCAACTAAACCTAATTCTTTTAACTGCTCTTCATATAAATATTCTTTTGTATAACTTACTGTTTCACTTTTTATATCAGTAAAAGGTTTTCCAGAAAAAACATCTTTTTCAATTCCGTATTTTTGTTGGGCTTTTCCAATCTCAGATTTTTTTGCACTATCTATTATGTAATCAGTAAGTTCTTTCGTATACACTATCCCTTGTGAATACAATCCAAAACTATTTTGTCTTGATTCTCTAATTATTGCTGTTATTTTTATTTTTGGAAATGAATTTATTTCGCCATTTATTTTTTTAATAAATACATCTTTTTCTTCATCATAAACATACATATTATTATTTTCAATTAATATATATTCTTGACCAATTATATCTTCATATTTATAAGAATCATTCTTATAATCTAATCCAAGGTATTTTAAAATATTAGAATTTATAACATTATATTTATCAACAACAAGAGCTATTTCATTATATTTTGTTGGCATAGTTCCATAAATTACATCATACTCATATTCCATTAATGAACTTTCATTCATTTCTGTAAAATAGCTATTATATATTTTTTTAAGTCCTTCAGTGTTTTCTTTATATAGATTAAATTTCACTGATCTATTATAATTAATTATATCATAATGTGATTTATCAAGATTTTTAATTATTTTTAATAAATTTCTATCCATATTATTGTTATGCTCATAACTTGTTATATTATGACTTACATAAATTTGATCCGTTTCTGGATATTCTACTATGTTATTAATTATATTACCACTAGACTTATAAATACTGTTGCTACTAATTATAATAGGTTTATCTTTTAAAGCATTTTCCTGAACTTTAGTAATATAATCGGACACTCCTTGTGATAGTGTTATCACTAATATAACAGCGACTATACCTATACATCCTGCAAATATTGTTGCTACTGTTCGAAAGACTTTTGTTAATATATTTTTATAACTTAACATTAAGCTCATAAAGAAAGTCATATGTACTTTATTTATTTCTTTTTTATCTATAGGCTTTTGTTCCTTTATAATATTGTCACTAACAATCATTCCATCAGCCATTCTTATGATACGATCGCTATACTCTTTGGCTAATTTCTCGTTATGAGTCACCATAATAACTAACTTATCCTTAGAAATCTCTTTAAGGATATTTATTATTTCTATTGATGTGTTTGAATCTAAGCTTCCTGTGGGCTCATCAGCAAGAATTATTTCTGGATTATTAACTAACGCTCTTGCAATTGCTACACGTTGTGCTTCGCCTCCAGATAATTCTTGAGGTTTTTTATTTTCTTTTCCAGTCAAACCTACTTTGTTGATAATTTCTTGTACTTTAGCTTTTATATTTTTGTTCTTTTCTTTATTTAATTTTAATGTTAATGCAATATTGTCATACACATTTAAATGATTAATTAGGTTAAAACTTTGAAATACAAAGCCTACCATTGAATTCCTATATGCATCTAATTTTTTGGGACTTAGTTTATCCAAATCTAAATTATCAATATAAAGATTTCCTCTATCTAATTTGTCTAAACCTCCAATAATGTTTAATAAGGTTGTTTTCCCACATCCACTTGGTCCTAAGATAGAAACAAAGCCTACATTATCAAATTTTATATTTATTCCTTTTAATACTTCTTGAGTGTAATTTCTTTTTTTATAACTTTTATAAACTTCTTTTAGTTCTAACATTTTTTCACCTCCATAATTATGAATTTATTATACTATTTTATTTAAACAAACGCAAGAAAAGCATTAAAAGTTTTATCTTTTAATGCTTTATTTATTTTATTCATCTTTATCAGAATCATCTTTTTCATTTGTTTCTTCTTCATTATCCTTAGAATCATCTAAGAATTTGTAATCTTCATCATAGGTTACATTTTCTTTAGTTTCATCATCTTCTACTTCTTCTTCATCGCTTCTTGGAACAATTGCTATTGAAGCGGCAACTTGTCCTTGATTTAATTTAATTATGCATACACCTTGTGTATCTCTTCCTATTGTAAGTATTTGTTCTAGATGCGTTCTAATAACCATTCCTTTATCAGTAATTACCAATAAGTCTTCATCACCGCGTACTGTTGTCAAAGCAATCATTTTACCGTTTTTATTTGTTATATTTAATGCTTTAACACCTTTTCCTCCACGTACTTGTACTCTAAACGCATCGACATTAGTTCTCTTGCCATAGCCTTTTTCAGTTACGATTACAATTTCATCGCCATCTGTATTTACTATAGCCATACCAATCATTTTTTCGCCTTCTTCAATTTTCAATCCACGGACTCCAGCAGAAATTCTTCCCATTGGACGGATATCACTTTCACTAAAACGAATTCCTTTTCCGTTTGAAGCGCCTAATATTATATCCTTTTCGCCATCTGTTATATCTACTTTAAATAATTCATCGCCATCATTTAATAGAATGGCTCTTATTCCATTAGTTCTAATGTTTTCAAATGCGGAAATTTCTGTCTTTTTTACTATTCCTTGACGTGTTGCAAAGATGAAATAACCATTTGTTTCATTTTCAGGATCAACGTTAAGAACAGTTGCTAATTTTTCGCCTTCTTCAAAGTTAAGTAAATTTACAATTGGTAAACCTTTTGCGTTCCTTCCACTTACTGGAATTTGGAATGCTCTTAGTTTATAAACTTTACCTAATGATGAGAAGAACAATAAATTGTCATGTGAAGAAGTAAATAATACTTTTTCTATAAAATCATCATCAGCAAGTTTTGCCCCTGTGATACCTTTTCCACCTCTATTTTGGGCTCTATATGTATCCACAGTTAATCTCTTAACATAACCTTTTTTCGTTACTGTAATAATAACATCTTCAACAGGAATTAAGTCAGCATCTTCTATATCTAAATCATCATTTGCATTAATTTCTGTTCTTCGTTTATCACCAAATTTTTCTTTAATTTCTGTTAATTCTTTTATAATGATGTCTAATTTTCTCTGATGATTTTTCAATATATCTTTATAATCTAGTATATCTCTCTTTAATGATTCTAATTCTTCTTTTAGTTTATCAGTTTCTAGGCCAGTTAATCTTTGAAGTTTCATATCAAGAATAGCCTTAGTTTGAATTTCAGTTAAACCAAATTCTTTCATTAAACTTTGAGAAGCTTCTTCTGTTGTTGCAGATTTTTTGATTATTTGAATGACTAAATCAATGTTACCTAACGCAACTAGTAAACCTTCTATTATATGAGCTCTTGCTTCAGCTTTTTCCAAATCAAATTTTGTTCTTCTAGTTATAACTTCTATTTGATGTTCTAGATAACACTCAAGGATTTCTTTTAAATTTAAAACTTTAGGTTGTCCTTTGTCTATAGCAAGCATATTAATTCCATAAGAAATTTGTAGTTGTGTATGCTTGTATAAGTTATTTAGAACAACATTGGGATTTGCATCTTTTCTAAGTTCAATAACAATTTTTATTTCATCGCCAGCAGAATAATCTTGTAAATTAACTATTCCATCAATAATTTTTTCTCTTACTGTTTCTGCAATTCTCTCAAGTAATCTTGTTTTGTTAACTGTATATGGTATTTCTTTTACAACTATTTCAGTTTTACCATTACCTTTGTCAACAAACTCAGTTTTTGCACGTACAGTAATTGTTCCAGAACCAGTCAAATATGCCTTTCTAACTTGAGATAAACCTAATATGTATCCTCCAGTCGGAAAATCTGGACCTTTTATGTAGCTCATTAATCCTTCGATTGATATACTTGGATTTTTCATTAATGCCATAATTCCATCAATAACTTCGCCTAAGTTATGAGGAGGAATATTAGTAGCCATACCTACTGCAATTCCTGTAGTGCCGTTTACTAACAAGTTTGGAAATCTACATGGAAGTACAACAGGTTCTCGCTCTGTGCCATCATAGTTATCAGCAAAATCTACAGTATTTTTTCCTAAATCTCGCAAAAGTTCCATTGCAATTTTGCTCATTCTTGCTTCTGTATAACGCATTGCGGCAGCAGGGTCACCATCTATACTACCAAAATTGCCTTGACCATCTACTAATGGATATCTATAACTAAAATCTTGAGCCATTCTTACCATTGATTCGTAAATTGCTGAATCACCATGTGGGTGGAATTTACCCATTACATCTCCAACAATACGTGCCGACTTTTTATAAGGCTTATCAGAATCAACGCCTAACACATCCATTGCATATAAGATTCTTCTATGAACTGGTTTCATTCCATCTCTTACATCTGGCAAAGCACGAGCTATTATTACACTCATTGCATAGCTTAAGAATGATTCTTTCATTTTTCTAGATAAATCTACTTCTTTTACTCCACCATAATGATGACCATCTATAACATTGTCATCTGAATTTTCAATTATTTGGGGCTGAGTCTCAAATAGTTCATCTTTTTCTTTATCTATATTTTTATCCATAATTTATCCTTTTCTCTTAGTAATCTAAATTACCAACATAAACAGCATTTTCTTCAATAAATTCACGTCTTGGAGCTACATCATCTCCCATTAACATGCTAAAGACTGTATCAGCTTCAATCGCATCGCTTAATGTAACTTGAAGTAGTGTTCTATTAGCTGGGTTCATTGTTGTTTCCCAAAGTTGCTCCGCGTTCATTTCACCTAATCCTTTATATCTTTGAATAGATGGTTTAGCAGTTTTAGGGAAAGTATCTAGTATTTTTTGTAATTCTTCATCACTATAAGCGTATTCCACTCTTTTACTTTGGCTAATTTTGTAAAGCGGTGGTTGAGCTATATAAACATATCCTTTTTCAATAAGAGGTTTCATAAATCTATAGAATAATGTTAGTAATAACGTAGCGATATGAGCTCCATCGACATCAGCATCGGTCATAATTACAATTTTATGATACCTTGCAGAATCTATGTTAAATTCATCACCAATACCTGTACCAAAAGCTTGAATCATTGAAATGATTTCCTTATTGCCTAAGGCTCTATCCATTCTTGCTTTTTCTACATTTAATACTTTACCTCTTAATGGTAATATTGCTTGATATTCTGCGTCACGGCCTTTTTTTGCGGATCCACCGGCAGAATCACCTTCGACTATATATATTTCACATTTTGATGGGTCTTTAGAACGACAATCAGCAAGTTTTGATGCCATACCTAATGATTCTAGGGGGCTCTTTCTTCTAGTTGCTTCTCTTGCTTTTTTGGCAGCTAATCTTGCTCTACTTGCTAGCAATGATTTTTCAACAATATCCTTTGCAGCCTGTGGATTTTCTTTCAAAAACGCATCTAGTCCATCAGTTAAAACTTGTGATGTTATTCTACGAACTTCAGTATTACCTAATTTTGCTTTAGTTTGTCCCTCAAATTGAGGATCAGGATGTCTACAACTAATAATAGCAGTTAATCCTTCTCTAACATCATCACCTGTTAAAGATTCATCTTTTCTAAATATATTATTTGCTTTTCCATATGTATTTAAAACTCTTGTTAACGCATTTCTAAAACCTTCTTCATGAGTTCCACCTTCTGGAGTATAGATGTTGTTAATAAATGAATATATTGAACTATTATAATCATCGGTATATTGCATCGAAATTTCGACTTCAACTTTATCAAGAGTTTTATCAACATAAAAAATGTTATTATGAATTGGGTTGTTACTTTTATTACTATTTAGAAAAGCAACATATTCAATTATACCGCCTTCATAACAATAAGAAACTTTCTTAATATGCTCTGGATTACGAGAATCTGTTAAAGTCAATCTTAATCCTTTATTTAAAAAGGCGCTTTGTTGCAAATGAGAACGAATAGTTTCATATACAAATGTTGTAGTATCCCTAAATATTTCAGCATCAGGTTTAAAAATTACCTTTGTTCCGTGCTCTTCTGTCTCGCCAATCACTCTCAATTTATACAATCTTTTACCACGCTCATATTCTTGCTCGAATATTTGGCCATCTCTTTTTATAATTACATGTAATTTTTCACTTAAGGCATTAACTACACTGGCACCTACACCATGAAGGCCACCAGAAACTTTGTAAGATGAACCATCAAATTTTCCTCCAGCATGCAAAATTGTAAATACAGCTTCAGCAGCACTTTCTCCGGTTTTCTTGTGAATAGCAGTTGGTACACCTCTACCATTATCTTGCACAGAAATAAAGCCATCTGGAAGTATTTCAACTTCTATATGTGTACAAACTCCAGCTAAGCACTCATCTATTGAGTTATCCACAATTTCCCAAACCAAGTGATGCAATCCTCGTTCACCTGTTGAACCAATATACATACCTGGACGTCTTCTAACGGCTTCTAAGCCTTCTAATATTTGTATATTACCACTACTATAAGTTTCATCTTTTGGCATAGTTCCACCTCACCTTTATATTTTTATTAAATTACTTTCTTTTATTATATCATTAGTTATATATTTTAATGATGTTGTTGTAATAAATACTTGTTGTTCATTTTTAACCAATTTTATCAAATCTTGCTGGCGTTCTTCATCTAATTCACCAAATACGTCATCTAAAATCACTACAATTTCACCTTTTGACCTTGCAATAAGCTTTGCTAGAGCCATTTTTATTGTAAGTGAAACAGTTTTTTGCTGGCCTTGTGAAGCATAATCACTAGCAATTTTATTATTAACATAAATTTTAAAATCATCTCTATGTGGTCCACACGTTGTTGTTTGTGCAAACAAATCACTTTTTAATTTATTATTCATTTCTATTTCAATATCATTTTCACAAACATTAGGAATGTATTCTAATTTATCGATTTCTTTTCCTTTTGTTATTTCTTTAACGCTCTCATCAACTAAAACATTTAATGAATCTATAAATTTTTTTCTATATTTAATAATCCCTTTTGCCTTATCAGCCAAAGAGTTTGTATACAATTTTAGTAAAGTCTCGTTGTTATTTGACAAATTATGGCCATCATAATTAATATCTTTTAATAATTCATTTTTTTCCTTCAATAATCTATTATACTCCGTTAATAAAGATAAATACTCTTTACTTAGCTGTGAAATATTCACATCTAAGAATCTTCTTCTATATTTTGGATCACCATTTACCAATTTTAAATCTTCTGGACTAAAAACAACTACATTTAGATATCCAATATGTTGGCTTAAAGATTTATAGTTCACTGAGTTTTTTGTTAATTTCTTTTGACCATTATTGTAATAAAGCACAACTTTTTCTTCTTTGCCATTATTATCCAATATAGAAATAATATTATAATAATTTTTATTTTCTAATACAATTTCAGAATCAAAATTAGTACGATATGATTTACACATGCCAATCATATATATAGCTTCCATAAGTGAAGTTTTGCCTGTAGCATTGTTACCCAAAATAATATTAATTCCTTTTTTTAAAAAGAATTCCTTATTTTCATAGCATCTAAAGTTGTTTAATGTGATTTTTTTAAGATATTTCATTTACTATAACTTCTATTTCCTTAAATCTAATGTGATATCCAGGATAAATCTTTCTACCACGTCGACTTTCTTCTTCACCATTCACATAAACTTTTTCTTCTTCTAAAAAGGATTTAGCTTCTGATCCATTTGCAATTATTCCAACAAGTTTTAATAATTGTCCAAGTTTTATATACTCTGTCTTTATTGTAATATTTTTAATCATTTCATTCACCTATAACATATATATTATATCACTTTTCAATTGAAAAATCTAGTCCTTTTTATATTTTTTTGATTTTTGCCCTTTTATTTCGGTTCTGTTGCATTTTTGTGTTTTCCAACAATATTGTCGGTTTTTTATAAAAACTGCTTGTATTTGAATTTTTAATACATGAATATTTGAATTTTTCGATAAAATTCGCTAATTTTTTTAAGTGCTCTTTCTATATATTATATAGTAATAATTTTACATGTTTTTTATCATAAGTTATCAACATTTTATTTAAAGTTATCAACGTTTTATTTAAAGTTATCAACATAATAACTTTTAAAGTGCATTATATACATATTTATGTATATACATAAATATGTTTTAGTATTTATTTGTTTTTTTATTATTTGTGATAAATAAGTTGTTTTAAAGATTGTTTTTAACTAAATGTTTAATTGATAGAAATTAGCTATTTATTATAATGCCTTGGGTATTTTTTTTATTTAAGAATTTGTGGACTTTGCCTATAAATTATTATGTCACAAATAAATATAATATAAATTATTAAAATTTATCACTACTATACATAATTACATATTTACATACTAATTAGTATGATTATTTGATTATACTGTTTTTTTGATGATTCATTATGTTTTTTTTACTAGTTATTTTGAATCATATTCCAAATTGTTTTAAATATCTATTTAAATAAATATGAGTGTTTAAGTATTTTATGTTACAATGTGTAATCGTATTTACATGTTGTTCTTTTAATCGAAAGAATAAAGTTACTTAATCAATACTCTTCTAGATACGATGGTGATATTTCGTGTTATTCTATGTAAAAATTCAAGTAAAAAGATGTTATTTTATCATTAATTATACATAATTACGTAAATATGTATAATTAATCAAATAATTATATTCTTATTTTTAGCTTTGTATCTATTAATCTTAAAATATAACTTTATTTATTTTCGTTTACTTGGTATATTTGTTATTCTTTTTATTTTTTATAACAAAAAATATTATCTAATTTTATGTAGACATTAAATATATTACAATATGCAATTTGTTAACTATTCAATTTCTCGCTTAAGCATTTTCTATTTTTTTTATAATTTTCATAATTATTATCTACGATACTTAAATTTACTCCAAATACTCAAATTTGCCTTTCTTTTGGTTGATTAAATATCTATATTCAATTTATAATAACTACAAAGCATCTATAAATTTACATACACCATTGACAATAATTAGATTATTAAGAAGCACACAAGAATACATATTTACATATATACATATTTATTGTTCTTTATTACAATATTTCATTTAAAGTCATCAGATAAATAGATCAATAAATTAAATAAATTTTAAAAATAAGTATACATATTTACACATTTACATAAACTAGTAATTGTACATATAATATCTATTAATACTTATTGAGAATAAAAATCTTATTGTAGCATTTAAAACTCAAGCATATATTACATATATACATGTAAACATATGCAATTTATAAGCATCAATCAAATTAATATTTTATTTATTTGTAAACTGAATTAATTTCTGTAAACAAATATTAAAATACATACATATTTACATATATACATATAAATTTAATTGTATTCATGAATAATATACAAATTAAAAGTTCTCATTTTAGTCCTTAAAAATTAAAATAGCATACACATTTACATATATACATATTTATTGTAGCCATCAATTATATTAATCACTATAACATTTTTTAAAATTAATATAATAATATAAGGACATTAAATTTATATACACATTTACATATATACATATATATTGTAGTATATTTATTCAATCATACTAGATATAAGAATCATATTCAAACAAATAAAGACTATTCTTAAATTACATATATACATATATACATATTTATTGCAACTTCTAATTTTTCAATCTTATTAATTTTTAAAACATTTATTTATAAATTGACTAATAAGAGTCGAAAATATCAAAACATATATACATAAATACATATATACATAAATATAGAACATTTATATTCGTTAGTTTAGTAACTAAATAATAAAATATGCTACTTAATATAAAATTTTTAAAATGAATTTGTTAATTATGTATTACTTAATTAAATTAAAAACGCTAAGAAACTATTTTTTATGACCAAAAAGAACAGGTAATGACATTTTTATACATATATACATAAAAAAATAAATAAATATTTACATAAATCTATTTGATTTTGTTTTAAAGTATGTTATAATTTATAAGTAAGATATTTATTTATATAACAAATGAAAATATTTTAAGATTTAATTACGTATATACATAAATACATACATATTGTCTCGTTCAAA